>Ga0082212_10000348_pt1 | contig 67408 bp, 56 predicted proteins | sample TergutNt197P3_FD_71548 | JGI IMG/M metagenome (GOLD analysis project Ga0082212, IMG submission 71548) | Neocapritermes taracua P3 segment gut microbial communities from Petit-Saut dam, French Guiana - Nt197 P3 | ecosystem: Host-associated > Arthropoda: Insects > Digestive system > Gut ... | reverse complement strand
CAAAAAAAGTGCCGGGCACTGCAATATGGGGCAAATGATAAAAGAAGTAATAAAAGAACAAAAGATGTCGGTAAGCGACTTTGCCAAAGCCATACATTGTAGCCGAACAAATGTATATAGTATTTTCGGAAGAGAATCAATAAACATCGAAAGACTGGAACAAATAGCCGATGTATTGAAACTTGACATTTCGGATTTTATAACGATAGAAAAAAAATCAGGCAAATGTATTGCTGTTATAGAAATAGATAATGAAAAATTGAAACAGCTGTCGAACGAATACGAATTGACTTACATAAAATCCTGGAAAATGAAATGATTTTTTTCACGATTCATGTCGAAAAGATTGACAAAACATACAAAGGGCACAAAAATCAGATAATGCAGAAGAAGAAAAGTATTTTTGCCTCTTTTTAAATAAAAAAAGCCTAATCCAAAAATGAAACACAGAACACACATCGAAAAAAATGCCAAACACCATCATGATATATAGTATTTTAGGAAATCAACCAATAAAGTGGTTTGTGAAGTAAGAAAAGGCTAAGAAAACACACAGCGGCAATATCACGAGGATTCCATCCTATCTCAATCCCTTCTTAGCGAAAAAGGGAAAAGGTTAGAGTCAGTTTTTAGTTAGTTAATGTTGTCAAAAATCCTTACCGGTATTGTCGCTGTTTTAAAAAAATCTTGAACCTTGATTTTTGCGAGATTTAATTTTAATTCCGGCTATTTTGAAAATCTTATGAAAACGTGGTTCAGACAAAAAACAATGAAACACAAAGAGCTGATATTGATTATCAGCTCTTTGTGTTCTTAGTAATAAAAAGACTTTTTAGACAGCCTCTTTGATGTTTTACGAATACCTTATTCGTTGTTTTACCCTTAAAACAGAAGTTGATTTGAGGTTATTGAGCTGGCATAATCTCGATACCGTTGTGCCGTATCTTCGAGCAATGCTTGACAATGTGTCGCCGGATTTTACAATGTGATATTTTGCTTGTTGAAAGCTGATTAGCTCTGTAAATGTCGTTTTTTTGCAAATCATATATGAGTCTGCGAGAAGCGTTTTTTCTTCAAAATTGACAAGTTTAGCAGGATTGATGGCGTTACCCAAATAACGGAACTCAAAATGAAGATGTGGACCGGTAGAGCGACCTGTATTGCCGCCTAATCCAATCTCTTCGCCGGCGCTGACATCATCATTAGCTTCTACCTTTATACTTGATAAATGACCATATAGTGTTTCTAATCCATTATTATGACGAATCACAACATAATATCCGTAGCCATATCTATCAAAACCGGTTACTCTTACTTTTCCATCAAAAGCAGCGTATATACTTTGACCTACTTTTACTCTTAAGTCTATTCCGTGATGAAACCGTCCTCTGCGAGGTCCATAATGAGAAGTAACCGGTCCTTCTTCAACAGGGTGCACATAGCCTGTTAAATCTAAAAAGAAATCATCTAAATCTTTTATCGCAATTTTGTACGGATTAACTTCTTTATTTAGCCAAATCTCATACAAATCGTTAGCGGGATGCTCTTCTTCGACAATATCGAACGGAACAATTCGCGTTCCTTCTACTCTAAAAATCTCCCTCGGGAAATCGCCTACAACAGAAGATGCAATTATTGCTTGCTCTTGTATTGCCGGTTCTTGTGCTTGCTGCACACCTGCCGCCGATACCGTGCCAATCCATAAAAACAAGGCACCCGCAGCGGAATATATCTTATTGAATCTCACTTGCAGTATATATAAAATTAAAATTAGGTCTTTCGTATGTAAAAATTTCTTCAGGCTTGAAGAAACGATTGAGTTCTATCTCTGCATTTTCGACAGAATCGGAAGCATGAACAATATTTTCCATTCCGCTAACGCTGTAATCGCCGCGAATGGTACCCGGTTGAGCATTCCGCCCGTTGGTTGCTCCGGTCAAGTTCCGAACAACTTGAATACTTTCGAGTCCCTCGAAACAACAAGCAATAACCGGCGTAGCTTTCATAGACTCTTTCAGTCTTGGGTAAAAAGGACGATCAAGAAGATGAGCATAATGTTCGTTCAATATTTCATCTGTCAACTGTATCATTTTTATTCCGACAAGCTGAAGCCCTTTCTGTTCAAAACGAGCAATAACAGTACCTGCTAAATTGCGTTCAATAGCGCTTGGTTTAAGCAACACAAGAGTTTTTTCCATAGAATTTAGATTTAGATGGCGCCAAAATTAACATTTTTTATGCAATTCCCCAAATTTTATGCAAAAAAAACAATTTCGCAATCTCTAAAATTCCGACGTAAAATGAAATTTAATATTTTTAAAATCGGCTTGTGCCATTTGCAATACATAATTAGAATCTGCCAAAAACACATCGCGTCCTTCCTTATCTTTTGCCATGAATTGGTATTTCCTTTTTTTGAAATTTTCCAATTCTGCACTGTCGTTGCTTTCTATCCAGCAAGCTTTGTATAGCGAAATCGGTTCCCAACGGCATTGCGCACCGTATTCGTTCAGCAACCGATATTGTATTACCTCAAACTGAAGTTGTCCAACCGTTCCGATTATTTTTCTGCCGTTAAATTGATTTACAAATAACTGTGCCACACCTTCGTCCATTAATTGAGCAATTCCTTTTTCGAGCTGCTTGGTTTTCATCGGGTCGGCATTGTCAATATATTTGAACATTTCGGGCGAAAAGCTCGGCAAACCTTTAAAATGCAATTCTTCACCCGAAGTCAACGTATCGCCAATTTTAAAATTTCCTGTATCGGGCAATCCTACAATATCTCCAGCAAACGCCTCATCAACAGTCTCTTTCTTCTGTGCCATAAAAGCCGTTGCATTCGAAAACCTCATCATTTTTCCATGTCGAATATGCTTATAATTGACGTTTCGCTCAAATTTTCCCGAACATACCTTCACAAAAGCAATACAACTGCGATGGTTTGGATCCATATTGGCATGGATTTTAAAAATAAATCCGGAAAAATTATTTTCATGCGGGTCAATTTTCCGTTCCTGCGCTTCGATGACGAGTGGCGACGGCGCAATTTCTACAAAACAATCCAATAATTCTTTTATTCCAAAAGTGTTTAATGCCGAACCAAAAAATACAGGTGCTAATTCGCCCGACAAATAAGCATTTTTGTCAAATTCGGAATAAACGCCTTCAATTAACTCCAAATCTTCACGTAATTTTTTTGCGTCATCTTCGCCCACATATTTTTCCAAGTCGGGACTATTTACATCATGCAATGCAACTGATTCCGAAATTTGCTGTTTGTTTGGCGTGTAAAGTTCGAGTTTTTGTTCGTAAATATTGTAAACGCCTTTCAATTTTGGTCCCATATTAATGGGCCAAGTCAACGGGCGAACGCCAATGCCGAGTTCAGACTCCAACTCGTCGAGCAAGTCAAACGCTTCTTTCCCTTCCCTATCCATTTTATTGACAAAAATAATAACAGGCGTGTTACGCATTCGGCAGACATTCATCAATTTGCGAGTTTGCGTTTCCACTCCTTTTGCCGTATCCACCACTATAATCACGCTATCAACAGCCGTAAGTGTACGGAAAGTGTCTTCGGCAAAATCCTGGTGACCGGGCGTATCCAGAATGTTAATTTTGTAATCTCGATATTCAAAACCCATCACCGAAGTGGCAACCGAAATCCCTCGCTGCTTCTCGATTTCCATCCAGTCTGAAGTGGCTGTTTTTTTTATTTTATTTGATTTTACCGCTCCCGCAATGTGGATAGCTCCTCCAAAAAGCAGAAGTTTTTCGGTCAAAGTAGTTTTTCCCGCATCTGGGTGTGCAATAATGGCAAATGTTCGTCTTCTCTTAATTTCCTCTTGTAAAGTCATACATATAAAATTGAATTTGCAAAGGTAAGAAAAAATATGTAGGGGCGAAAAATGTTTCGCCCTTACTGATATTTTAAATAAATTGATTAGTTTTGTAGCTTATTTTATATATGTATAATATGAAAAGGTACAAATTTGTCAATAATGTAACAGGTTGGGTTGCTTTTGCAGTCGCTGCTGTTACTTATCTTTTAACCATTGAGCCTACGGCGAGTTTTTGGGATTGTCCCGAATTTATTTCTACTGCTTATAAATTAGTCGTTGGACATCCGCCCGGAGCGCCGTTTTTCATGCTTACCGGTCGTTTCTTTACGTTATTTGCGTCAGACCCAACTACGGTAGCGATGACGGTCAACTCCATGTCGGCTATTCTCAGTGCATTGACTATTCTATTTTTGTTCTGGACTATCACGCACTTGGCAAGAAAAATAATGATAAAAGACGAAAATGAAATATCTACTGCACAAATTATCGCCATTATGGGCGCAGGATTAGTCGGTGCGCTAGCTTACACATTTTCGGATACTTTTTGGTTTTCGGCTGTCGAAGCTGAAGTTTACGCCTATTCTTCGCTGTTCACGGCAGTTGTGTTTTGGGCGATACTGAAGTGGGAAGATGTGGCAGATGAGCCTCATTCCGACCGTTGGTTAGTTTTTATTGCTTACCTTACCGGACTTTCTATCGGTGTTCACTTATTGAATTTGCTGGCTATTCCGGCAATAGCATTGGTTTATTATTTCAAAAAATATAATGCGACTTTTAAAGGCGCCATGATTGCCTTATTCAGCTCGTTCATTATTTTAGGAGCTGTTATGTACGGTTTTATACAAGGCTCTGTGGAAATGGCAGGTTGGTTTGAGTTGCTTTTTGTCAATGTGCTTAAGTTTTCGTACAACACCGGCGCACTTGTTTATGTGGTTGTTACTGTTACCATACTTGCGTGGGGAATATTTGAAGCCTACATCGGGAAAAGTGAAATAAGAATGAAAACCGCGCTTTTACTGTCAGTAATTATTCTCGGCATACCTTTTATTGGCAGTAGTTTTTTATTGCCTATCCTTATTATTGCCGGACTAATTGCTTTTTTGGCATACAAAAAACTCAGCCAACGTCTTGTTTACGTGATAATGTTGTCTATGGCTGTGCTTTTCATCGGTTACTCCACGTACGCAACAATTGTTATCCGTTCGGTGGCAAACCCGCCGATGGATCAAAACTCGCCCGACAACATGTTCTCGTTGAAAGGTTATTTGAACCGCGAACAATATGGACAAAGACCGCTGTTTTATGGACAATATTATAATTCCGAAATAAAAATAGAGCCCAAAGCCGGATTTTGGTCTGCTGTTACAAACGAAAAAGAAAGACTGTGGATGAAAGACACCGTTCAAGGAGGAAGAGACCGTTACATCAGCGCAGGAAGAAAATGGTCATATGTATATGCCGACGAACTTTCGACTCTTTTCCCACGTATGTACAGCCCAACGCCCGAACACATCGAAGCTTATAAAATTTGGGGAAGAATAGAGGGAGTGAATGTGTCGTACAACAAAATGGGGCGGAACATGACGATTGTGAAACCGACATTTATGGAAAATCTCCGCTTCTTTTTCAGCTATCAAGTCAATCATATGTACTGGCGATATTTTATGTGGAATTTTGCCGGTAGGCAAAACGATATTCAAGGGCACGGAGAAATACAAAACGGCAATTGGATTTCGGGAATCAGTTTTATAGACAACCTGCGGCTTGGTGACCAAACTGACCTTCCGCCCGATTTAGCCAATAATAAAGGAAGAAATATGTATTATATGCTTCCGCTGTTACTCGGTCTGTTGGGAATAGCTTTCCAACTCTATTCGGGCAAAAAAGGCGCCGAAAGTTTCTGGGTTACGTTCCTGCTGTTTTTTATGACAGGACTCGCCATCGTTGTATATCTGAATCAAACACCGTTTCAACCGCGAGAACGAGATTACGCATACGCCGGCTCATTCTATGCTTTTGCCATTTGGATAGGATTTGGCGTGTTGACGATTTATAAATTATTGGGTAAAATGATGCCAAAAACCATCGCCGCGGCTGTGGCTACATTGATATCGCTTGGCGTTCCAACGCTAATGGCAAGTGAAAACTGGGATGACCATGACCGTTCGCACCGATATACCGCTCCGGATTTTGGATACAATTACTTAATAACCGTCGCTCCTAATGGAGTTATATTTACTTACGGAGACAACGATACGTTCCCACTTTGGTACTTGCAAGAAGTAGAAGGCGTGCGAACAGACGTGCGTGTGTGCAACTTAAGTTATTTTCAAACCGATTGGTATTTTGAGCAAATGATGCGCGGATATTTTGAATCGGCACCGCTGCCTATCAACTTGCCTCGCAGTAAATTTGCCGAAGGCACTCGCACAGCAGGAATGGTAAACAGCACAAACTTCCCTATCCGCGAAGCATGGATTGACCAAGAATTTGAACTGGGTACCGCCCTCAGTTTCTATAACAGTGAAGACCCACGTTCAAAAGACAATACAGGCGATGACTTTATGCCTTCACAACGTTTGTACATGGTGGCAGATCCCGCTCAAGCAATAAAAACAGGTACTGTAAGACCTGAAGACTCTACTAAAATAGTGCAACATTTACCAATAAAACTGAATACCAGACTATTCAAAAACGAATACGGTATTTTGAGTATTCTGAATAATAACAATTGGGAACGTCCGCTTTATTATGCCATGACTGCCGGAAATGAAGCAAATTTAGGATTAAGACCTTATTCTTCATTTGAAGGTATTGCCAGAAAAATTGTTCCGATAAAGTACAATTCCGATTTTGAAATTGATACGGAAAAAATGTTCGACAATATGATGAACAAATACCGTTGGGGCAACGTTGCTGATCCGAGAGTTTATTTAGATGAAAATAACTTGAGGTTCTGCATGCACTTCCGGCTTTTGTTTTCGCGGTTGGTAGATGCGTTGATGCGAGAAGGCAAAAACGAAAAGGCAATAGAAGCACTCGATTATGCCATGAAAGTAATTCCGACAACAACGGTGCCTTCTGACCAAGTAGTGATTTACTTTGCCGAATCTTATTATAAGTTAGGAGAAAAAGAAAAAGGACATGAAGTAATGAGCGAACTTTTGAACAAAGTAGATAAGAATTTGAACTGGTTTTTGGTAGTATTAGATAGCCGAAGAGCCGGAAGCGCGATTGAGGACATATACCACAATATGCGTATGCTTCAAGGCATGGTAAGTATTGCCGAAGCACACGACAAAGACTTGTTCGATTCATATAATGAAAAATTGGTTCGCTATTTTCAGTTGCTTAATGCTGTGAATTAAAAGATGCTCATAGAACAACCCGATTGGATTTTAACCTCGCTTTATAAAAGCGCGCTTTGGAGAAAAAATCCGGCTGAAAAAAAAATATACCTCACTTTCGACGATGGACCAATTCCGAGCGTAACACCTTGGGTATTGGATACGTTGAAAGAGTTGAGAATAAAAGCCACCTTTTTCTGCGTGGGCGATAACGTCAGAAAATTTCCTGAAATATTTGAACGAATAAAAGCCGAAGGACATAGCGTAGGCAACCATACTTTCAACCATTTTTCGGGCTTTCATTGGGATTACGAAACATATATTAAAAATGTAGATGAAGCCGATTTGCTCATTCAAAGCAATCTGTTTCGTCCGCCACGCGGACATTTAACTTGGCTGCAATACAGGCGAATTCGGAAAAAATATCAAGTAGTTATGTGGGATTTAATCACGCGTGATTATAACGTTTCACTCAAGCCCGAAAAGATATTGAATATTGTAAAAAAATATGCTCGTAACGGTTCCATTATTGTTTTTCACGATTCGCTGAAAGCCGAAAAAAACATGAAATACGCCATGCCAAAGGCTGTTGAATGGTTACTTGAAAAAGGATATACTTTTGATAAATTATAAATAATGGATATTTGCCTTCGGCGATATTCATTGATATTAGGAATATTTATTGTTATTGACAATTAAACTGATGATTATCTATTAAATATCGCGACCGTCGGGAGCAAATATCTATCAAATATCAATGAATATCTTAATATCTATTAATATCGCAAAGCAAAATATCTACGAATATCAATTAAATTTATGAACATTTTATTATTAGGTTCCGGCGGACGTGAACACGCTTTAGCTTGGAAAATAACACAAAGCCCAAAAGTTAAAAAATTATATATCGCACCCGGAAATGCCGGTACCGCTCTTGTTGGCGAAAACCTGAATGTGGCTGCCGATGATTTTTCGGCAATCAAAAATACCGTGAAACAATACAACATCAATATGGTTGTTGTTGGTCCCGAAGACCCGTTGGTAAAAGGCATTACCGACTTCTTTTTGGCAGATGCCGAACTAAAAAACATTCCCGTTATCGGCGCCACAAAACAAGGCGCAATGCTCGAAGGCAGCAAAGATTTTTCAAAACAATTCATGATTCGCCACCATATTCCTACTGCGGCTTACAAAAGCATCACAAAGGAAAATTTGGAAGAAGGCATTGCTTTTTTGAAAACACTCGAAGCGCCTTATGTGTTGAAAGCTGATGGTTTGGCTGCCGGAAAAGGCGTATTGATAATCAACGATTTGAACGAAGCAATTGAGGAGTTGAGCGAAATGCTGAACGGTAAATTCGGCTCGGCGAGTGCAACGGTTGTTATCGAAGAATTTTTATCGGGCATTGAATGTTCTGTTTTTGTGATTTCCGATGGCAAAAATTACAAAATTCTGCCTGAGGCAAAAGATTACAAACGCATTGGCGAGGGCGACACCGGATTAAATACCGGCGGAATGGGCGCAGTTTCGCCTGTGTCTTTCGTTACGCCCGAATTTATGCAGAAGATAGAGTCGAGAATTATTAAACCGACTATCAACGGCTTACTCGAAGAGAAAATCGATTACAAAGGATTTATCTTTTTCGGTCTTATCAGCGTAAAAGGTGAGCCTTTTGTGATTGAATACAACGCTCGTATGGGCGACCCGGAAACAGAAGCCGTGATGTTAAGAATAAAATCGGATATTGTCGATTTGCTTGAAGGTGTGGCACACGGGAATTTAGACACAAAAACCATCGAATTTGACCCGAGATACGCGGTAACTGTTATGCTTGTTTCGGGCGGATATCCGGGCGATTACGAAAAAGGAAAAGAAATTACCGGATTGGAAAACATCAACGATAGCATTGTTTTCCACGCCGGAACGATCGAAAAAAACGGCAAAATCGTAACAAACGGCGGTCGTGTTATTGCCGTAAGTTCATACGGAAAAACAAAAGACGAAGCGCTTGCAACGTCTTTTTCCAACGCGCAAAAAATCCGATTTGACAAAAAATATTTCCGCTCAGATATTGGATTTGATATATAATCGATATTTGCCTTCGGCGATATTCATTGATATTAGGATATTTATTGTTATTGACAATTAAATTGATGATTATCTATAAATATCGCCGAAGGCAAATATCAACAAATATCGCGAAGCAAATATCTTAATATCTATACATTTTGAATAAATTTCGTCTTCAAAAAATAGTAGCCCCAGGCACTTTTTCCATACTTTCTGTTTGCCTGTTGTTGGGATTATTATTCGGTTCTTATTTTCTAAACAGAAGAATAGAACCCGACTTGATGTATAGTTCATATTTTTTTGTTCAATGGCGCGAATGGCAGCATGTTTATCCGTTCATTGCTTTCGTATCAAGTTTTACGTTAGTTACATTATTAGCTGTTTTGTTGTTTCGCGCAAACGAAAAATATTCTTTTATCCGCATACGGACAATACTTCCGAGTTTTTTATTCGTTTTTCTGATAACTGTTTCTAACTACAAAATAGAAGCCTGTTCAGGATTGCCCGGAAGTATTTTTTTATTAGTATTTATATGGATTTTTCTATCCACATATCAAGAAAGAGAACCGATGGGAAAGATTTTTAACGCCTTTTTCGTGCTTTCTGTGGGCAGTTTCTTTTGTTTCGATTTACTGTTGCTTGTACCCGCTTGCTGGCTGTCGTTTTCGTTTTTTCGGATAGGCAGTGTTCGCACATTGCTGGCTTCATTTATCGGATTGATAATTCCTTACATCATTTGTTTGCCGATATTATTTTTAACAGGCGATTTACAGGGATTTATTGCCTTGATAGAGAAACAATTAACATATTCAATATTCACATCTCAACTTCCTGAAAAGATTTTTCTATTCGCATTATTTATACTTACCTTCGTCAATTTCGTCATCAATATCAATGCCGATAAAATCAGAACAAGGCAAACATTGTATTTTTTCTGCTTACTGACATTTAATCTCTTCACTATTTCTGTGCTAAAAGATTCATTTATTGATATTTTTCCTATGACGGCAATGGTGTTAAGCATCTTGATCGGGCATTATTTTTCGTTGAAAAATTCACTCCTTTCTTTTATTTGTTTTATGGCGATGATATTGGTTGCTGTTGTGTTTTATCTGTTGTAAAAGACTTTTTTGTATCTTTGCACAATGGAACTCCGCCTAAATAAAGCCATCAGCGATTCGGGAATGTGCTCGCGCCGCGAAGCCGACCGCCATATCGAAGAAGGGCGCGTTACGGTAAATGGTCGAGTGGCAAGTTTGGGTACTAAAGTTACGACATATGACAAAATCCGCGTAAACGGACAGCTTGTCGAACGACGCAGCAATACTGTGTATATTGCTTTCAACAAACCCGTGGGAATTACCAGCACCACCGATCCTGCCGACCCTGACAACATGGTGGATTATATCAAATTTCCCGAGCGCATTTTTAATATCGGACGATTGGACAAACCTTCTGAAGGGCTTATTTTTCTGACCAACGACGGCAATATTGTGAACAAAATTCTCCGCGCAGGAAACAATCACGAAAAAGAATATGTAGTAACCGTAAACAAGCCCATAACGTCCGAATTTGAAAAACAGATGCAGCGCGGCGTTCCCATTTTAGGAACCGTAACCAAACCTTGCAAGCTCACGCGCGAGACCGACACGCGTTTTCGCATCATACTTACGCAAGGACTCAATCGTCAAATTCGCCGTATGTGCGAAGCATTGGATTACGAAGTACAACGGCTTAAACGTGTGCGTATTATGAACGTTACACTCAGCGGTTTATCCGTTGGCGAATGGCGTTTTCTCACAGAAAAAGAAATGGCAGAAATCAACCGAATGGTAAAAGATTCTGTAGGAACAGAAGAGGCATCGCAACAAACTTTAAAGCCGAAACCAAAAACATCGAGTCCAAAACCAACTACTTCCAAGCCCAAATTTCAAGCATCGAAATCAAAAAAAGAATATGCAGGAAAAGGAAGAGTGAAGAAATCGAGACGTTAGTCATCTTATTGTCCACCGCCCCACATTCCTCTATCTAAATTTCGGTAGTTAATCGCTTCGCCAATATGCTGGGAAAGAATGTTTTCGCTATTATCCAAATCAGCGATGGTACGCGAAACTTTCAGAATGCGGTCGTACGCTCGTGCCGAAAGATTAAGCTTGTTCATGGCTGTTTTGAGCAATTCGGTTCCTTTGCTGTCTAATACCGCATAAATGCCGAGTTGTTTCGGACTCATTTGTGCATTGCAATGAACGCCTTCAATATCTTTAAATCGTTCCTCTTGAATTTTACGAGCGGCAATAACGCGTTCTCTAATTTGATAGCTGGATTCCGATTTATTTATTTCCGACAATTTATCAAACGGAACAGGCGTTATTTCAATATGAATATCAATGCGGTCCAACAGCGGTCCCGAAATTCTTCCCAAGTATTTTTGAACTAATCCGGGAGAACAAATACACTCTTTTTCGGGGTGATTGAAATATCCGCAAGGACAAGGATTCATGGATGCTATCAGCATAAAACTTGCCGGATATTCAATCGCAAATTTCGCCCGTGAAATAGAAATTTTTCTATCTTCGAGCGGTTGGCGAAGCACTTCGAGCACTTCTCTTTTGAACTCGGGTAATTCATCGAGAAACAACACGCCGTTGTGCGCCAACGATATTTCGCCCGGTTGCGGAAACGAGCCGCCACCAACCAACGCCACATTTGAAACAGTATGATGTGGAGAACGAAAAGGACGTTTTGCCATCAGCGAAGTTTCTTTGCCGATTTTTCCGGCAACAGAATGTACTTTTGTCGTTTCCAACGCTTCGTGCAACGAAAGAGGCGGCAAAATGGTCGGAATTCTTTTGGCAACCATCGATTTTCCGGCACCCGGCGGACCAATCATAATGATATTGTGTCCACCAGCTGCGGCGACTTCCAACGCTCTTTTTACATTTTCTTGTCCTTTTACATCTTCAAAATCAGCATCAAAAGAATCCAAATTCGAGAAAAACTCCTCGCGCGTATTGACTTCTGTTTTTTGCAATTCCGTTGAGCCATTCAAAAAATCAACAACCTCTTTTATGTTATTTACGCCATATACATCGAGATTATTCACAACAGCCGCTTCTCGCGCATTTTGATTGGGAAGTATAAATCCTTTAAATCCTTCTTCGCGCGCTTTGATGGCAATGGGCAATACGCCTTTTATAGGTTGTAAGCTTCCGTCGAGTGAAAGTTCGCCCATAATCACATAATCTTTCAACACATCTTCGTTCACTTGTTTGGCAGCAGCCATAATGCCGATTGCCAATGGTAAATCGTAAGCCGAACCTTCTTTACGAATATCAGCCGGCGCCATATTGATTACAATCTGAAATTTAGGAAATTTATAACCGTTATATTGCATTGAAGAAACAATTCGCTCGTGGCTTTCTTTCACTGCATTATCCGGAAGTCCAACCAACAGAAATTTTATGCCTTGCGATAAATTAACCTCAATTGTAATAATCGTAGCATTTATACCTTGAACCGCAGCACCAAAAGTTTTTACTAACATATACTATAATTCAATTTAAAAATTAAAAGATGCAAAAATAATGCAAATCACGGGACGAAAGTGCCATTAGGCACGAAATATTAGCAGTAAATTTATTCTACCAACCGCCTGTGGCTATCTCAAAAGTCAAAAAACTTTACCACAAAGTTCGCAAAGGAAATCCACTAAGAACACAAAGAGCTGAAAATCAATCTCGGTTCTTTGTATTTCTTTGTGTAAAACTTTGTGCTCTTTGTGGTAAAAATACTTTTGAGACAGCTTCCATTTTAAAAATATTACGTTCCTAACGGAACTAAAACAGAAATTTTAATCCCTGATTGCATAAATAACAGTATTGCTTGTTATTTTCTGTATAAATATCTATTTTTGTAGTGAAACAAGATAAATACCTGTATGAAAAATGTTGTTATTGCTCTCCTATTTCTGATTATAATTCCAACCGTAATGGGGAGAAATACAGAAACGACTTATTGGAATGAAACTCTTCTTGAGGAAGTTCCGAAAAAAGAAGCTGTTTTAAAAAAAACAATAACAAAATATTCTGACAAAACGGTGGTTACAGAAATTAAATCGCAGGAAACAGACAAAATAATATTTCGAGAAGCATTTCGCGAAAAAGAGCCGGTAGGCGTATGGATAAAAAAAATAAACGACAGCATCGTTGCCATCAATTATGATTTCAATTTGGTTTATTCCACATCTTCTTGTTTGGAAGACGGATTACCCCAAAAATTAAAACTATATACGTTCGACGAGCCTAATTTTGGTTACGTTGCACCGCGTATCGCTACAGGCGAAACAAGCCTTATCGACTATCTTCATAAACGGATATTTGCGCACTATTCTGCTCTCTGGACGCCCGACAATGAGCTTTCCACGCAACGAGTGGTGGTGGAATTTACGATAACAAAAGACGGGAATGTATCGTCTGTTTTCGTAGTAGAAAGCGCAAACGAATTGTACGACAAAGAAGCAATGCGGTTGGTTCGCGAAATGGAATTTTCAAGTCCTGCTTATCGAAATGGCGAAACGCAACAGTTGTGTGTCAGACTGCCAATTTTATTTAATCCGTTGTTATTTTGTAAGGAACGCAAATGACGCGAATTTCGCAAATTTACGCAAAATTCTTACTTTTGTCATGCTGAACTTGATTCAGCATCTCTTGAATAATTAGGAGATTGCGGGTCAAGCCCGCAATGACAAGTGAGTATAATTTGCGAAATTCGCGTCATTTGCGTTCCAAAAATTATTCGTGATGATAAGACTCTCCACGAATAATCGTAAAACAACGATACAATTGTTCCGCAAAAATAACCCGAATAATTTGATGCGAAAATGTCATTTTGGAGAAAGATAACGTTGCGTTCGCTCTGTTGTAAACATCGGGCGAAAACCCAAAAGGACCGCCAATCACAAAAACAATTCGTTTATTTGTCGACAGCTTTTTCTCCATAAAATTGGCAAATTTTATCGACGTGTATTCGCTGCCTTTTTCGTCTAACAAAATAACCTCGTCGGACTCTTGCAACCTTTTGAGGATAAGCTCACCCTCTTTTTGCTTTTGTATGGGAATAGGAATATTTTTGGTATCTTTCAACTCGGGAATAACCAAAGTCTCGAACGAAACATAAAATTTCAACCGTTGAACATATTCTTGCACAGCTTCTTCTATGTATCGTTGCGTTGTTTTCCCAACGGTAATCAACATTATTTTCGTCATGGCTGTTCCGTTTTTTGCTTGATGGCAGCCAACTGTTTTTTGCTGTTTTCGACGCCGGTTTTCAACTCGTTTATTTCTTTCAACAGCACCGACAACCGATACGTTTCGCGAATGGCTTCTTTCTGCCGATCGTCAAGTTTATAGTTCGAACTGCAATCGTTTCCAACCAACGAAACCGAAATTTCATCGTTATAATACAGCGAAACGAAGCGGGCAAATGTTGAGCTTTCCTGTTCCGACAACGGTAAAATACGCCAACGGTCACCCGCACTTACAAAAGAATAATCATCGGGTTCAATCATAGCCGAAAGCACAAAATAATCGCCGCTTTGCAGTCTAACCGCTTGCGATGAACAATTCGTGCGATCGTAATAAATACTTGTCAAGAAAATCCTGCCGCTTTCGTCAACCTGCGCTTTCAACATTGTTTGGCTTGTGCGCCCTCGAATGTTGTTGTGAATGTACATTCCCAACTCTTGAACATTATTTTGTTCTAATGTAAAAGCGTGCATCATTTCCTCTAACTCCAATCTCTTTTTCGGAATTTGCTGCGAAAAATACGCCAAATTCCGCTCCACTTCTATTTGCTCTATCCGAAGCAGATAATTATCGGCTGTTTTACGCAGTTTTACGTGATGCCGATACAACAAGTTAAGGCTGTCTATTTGAAGTTTTGCTGTATTGTATTTTTCTTGCCGGAAAGAATCTTCGATTCTCTTCAATAATACTTCAGCAGATTTTTTGTCATTATTTCCACAACTCGACAATAATCCACAAAAAACGATAAAGTATAATAGTAGTTGTTTCATTTATTCTGTTCCTAACGGAACTAAAACGGCAATTTTAACCGTGATTAGCATTAATACCCAATGAAGTGCAAAATTAACACTAATTTTTAGTTTAAAAAGAACGATATCATAACTATTTTTTAGTTAATATTGTATAGAACTCTTATGATTTGTATATTTGTGTCACAAGCATACAAAAAACTTGTTTATTTCCCGGGAAGAACGACTTATTATTTTTTGTATTTATGTAAATTTGTATTACTTTTACATCATAAATGACGTAAAACTCAAAAGCCACGCATCATTCTTGGCAAAACTGAGCGACAAAATACAAAGCAATCTAAAAAGATTATGAATAGGATAAAAGCTACTCATTTTTTCCGCGCAGAACCCGAAAAACTGAATTGCGCACAATCGATAATAAAAGCCTTTCAAGCCCAGTTGAATATTCCCGACGTCGTTGCCGAATTCAGAAAATACGGTGGCGGAAGAGCGCCCGAAGGTATTTGCGGAGCATTGTATGCTGCCGATTATTTGCTCAACTTGCAAGGTAAAAATTCCATTCAAGAAGAATTTAGACAGAAAGCAAATGCTGTAACGTGCCTTGAATTGAAAAAAAATCGGAGAGTGTCGTGCGAAATGTGTGTCAATATAGCAGATGAATTATTGGAACAAAAACTATTGATGGATATTTGTTGATATTTGCCTTCGACGATATTAATAGATATTAAGATATTTATTGTTATTGACAATTAAACTGATGATTATCTATTAAATATCGCGACCATCGGGAGCAAATATCTATCAAATATCAATGAATATCTTAATATCTATTAATATCGCGAAGCAAATATCAATTTATTTATTGTTTTGATTTCAAAAAAAAAGAGTTTATATTTGTCGTACTCAAATTTAATAACAAAATAGCAGATGTCAGTTAACAAAGTAATTTTAATCGGAAATGTGGGGAAAGACCCCGAAGTGCGTTATTTAGACAATAACGTGGCAGTAGCAAACCTAACATTGGCAACAACAGAGCGCGGTTACACCCAAGCAAATGGAACTGTGGTGCCCGACAGAACAGAGTGGCACAATATTGTGCTGTGGAGAGGATTAGCCGAAATTGCGGAAAAATATGTGCGTAAAGGTTCACAAATCTATGTCGAAGGAAGACTCCGCACACGCACTTGGGACGACAAAGAGGGTAACAAACGATACACCACTGAAATATACGCGGACAATATGCAGCTACTGGGCAAAAGGAGCGACTCGCCTCAAAATGTGGAAAACCAAGTGAAATCGGAGCCACAGCAACAAGTCGCAAGTACAGAAAATGATGAGGCTGATGGGTTGCCGTTTTAAATAAAATAGCGCGAAAGGACGAATGCACGAAAGCGCGAAAGAAGATTCAAAAAAATTGTTTCGTGCTTTCGTTCTTTCGTGCATTTACACTTTAGCTCGTGATTCGCATTATTTATAAATCGTAAATTACATACCATTGGATACATTATCTGATTATTTTAACGGAATACATTATTATTCCAGCGGATTTGAACCGCTTGTAATGTTGGTTATTGTAATCGTTTTGCTGATGATTTCAGCATTCTCATCGGCTACCGAAGTGGCGTTTTTTTCGCTCGATCCAAGTGAAATGGAAGAAGTGGAAAACCGAAAAGACAAGAAAAGTAAAACGATTCTCGAACTGAAAAAAAACGCGGAAAAATTGCTCGCTACCATTTTGATTCTTAACAATTTGGTAAATGTTGCCATTGTTATTTTAATCAGTTATATGCTTTCATTAGTTATCAGTTTCGGGAATGCAGTAGCAGTCGAATTTATTTTTCAAACCATCGTTATTGCTTTTATTTTGTTGGTGCTCGGCGATATTATTCCCAAAATTTATGCCACGCAAAACGCGCTGAAACTCACGTTGAAAGTCAGTCCTGTACTTCCGTTTTTAATGAAAATATTTTCGCCTTTCAGCGCCATTTTGGTTGGTTCGACCAACATTGTGAACAAACGGATTGCCAAATACCGAAAAGCAAATATTTCGGTCAGCGAACTTTCGCACGCGCTCGAACTCACGGGAAACAACATTACCGAAGACAAAGATATTTTGGAAGGAATTGTCAAATTCGGCAACATTAGCGTTGACGAAGCAATGACGCCGCGCATTAACGCCGTAAGCGTTGACATTCACGACAGTTACGATGCCATTATCAAGAAAATTGCGGAATTCGGCTATTCGCGCATGCCTGTTTATGCAGGTTCGCAAGACAATGTGAAAGGTATTTTATACATCAAAGATTTGCTTCCGCATTTGAATAAAGAAAATAATTTTCGGTGGCAAACGCTCATTCGACCCGCTTTTTTTGTGCCCGAAACAAAAAAAATCGATGATTTATTAAAAGAATTTCAACAAAATAAAACGCACATGGCTATCGTTATAGATGAGTTCGGCGGAACATCCGGCATCATCACGATGGAAGATATTTTGGAAGAGATTGTAGGCGATATCAGCGACGAATATGATCATGACGAAAAGCGATATAAAAAACTAAATAACAACACTTACGTTTTTGAAGCGCAAATTTTGTTAAACGATTTTTTCAAAATAACGGGCGTTAACGAAAGTGATTTTGACTCCATATCAAGTGGTGCGGACAGCCTCGGTGGTATGATTTTGGAACTAACAGGCGAAATTCCCCGCGAAAACGAAAAAATAGCATTCAAGCACTATGTTTTTGAAATCGTAAATGCCAACGACCGAAAAATTGAAAAAGTAAAATTTCATATTAAAAAATAACGTAAGCCGTTATTTAAAATAAAATCTTTGCGTCTTTGTGCCGTAGCGTCTTTGCGTTTAGTAAAAAGAGCACAAGCGCTTAATTGTGAACGCAAAGTCGCAAAGACTCAAAGGCGCGAAGATAAATATAAATGGTAATTTGAATTAAAATAATAATTCCAAAATGAAAAAATATCTTCCATTATACATCATTCTAACCATTATGTTGACGATTTCGTGCCAACGATATATGCCGAAGCCTATCGGTTATTTCCGCATCAAAATTCCTGAGCACGAATATCGCGAATTCGACAGCATAGCCTATCCATATAAATTCGAACTATCCGAATACGCCAAGGTCATTCCAAAACCCGACATGGGTGGCGACAAATACTGGATTGATATTTTTTATCCGCAGTTCGGAGGCACCATTCATGGCAGTTACAAAAGTGTGAACAATAACCTGCACGCAATGAGCGAAGACACTCGCGAGTTTGTGTACAAACACACCATCAAAGCCGACGCCATAACTGAACAGCCTTTTGCCAATACGTTGACAAACACATACGGAATCTTGTATAAACTCGAAGGCAACACAGCATCGCCCATTCAGTTTATTTTAACGGACAGCGTCGATTATTTTTTCAGAGGAGCGTTGTATTTCGATGTGTTGCCAAATAAAGATTCTATTGCGCCGGTGGTAGATTTTATCTATCAAGATATTGTTACGTTGATGGAAACATTTGAGTATAAGAAGAATTAGTTTTTATGCTTTTAAAAAAAACAGTTGAAAATGATGCAACAATCGCCATTTGGGAAATAACAGAAACAGTTCCCGAATTGCTTGATTTGTTGCACAATAAAAAAACATATTCCACCGATTTAACCAAATTTACTACCGATAAAAGAAAAAAAGAATGGCTGGCCGCACGTATTCTCGTTGAAAATATCTGCGGTAAAAACAAAATTATCGCTTACAACGAAAAAGGAAAGCCTTATCTTACCGACCAATCTTTTCATATCAGCATATCTCATACAAGTAATTTTGTGGCTGTAATTGCCCATCCAACTCGCGAAGTCAGCATTGATATTGAACAAATATCTGATAGAGTTTGCAAGTTGAAAGAACGTTTTTTGCATAAAGACGAACTTTCACATATCGATTCCGCGCAAGAAACGATTCATTTACTGCTTCATTGGGGCGCAAAAGAAGTTCTTTTTAAAATGATGAACGAAGAAAATGTCGATTTCACCGAGCATTTACGTATTTTTCCTTTCACGCCTGAAACAAACGGAATATTTTTAGGCAAAGAAATGCGTACAAAACAGCAAGAAAATTATACTTTTGCATATTGTATAAAAGATTCTTTTGTATTGGTGTGGTCTGTCAAGTAATAATATTTTAAACGCGAAGGCACAAAGCCACAAAGGCGCAAAGAAAATATTAAACTTAGTGTCTTTGCGACGTGGTGTCTTTGCGTTAAAAAAATAAAAATCTTATGTTGTACAACAAAATACTCGAAAATAGCCGTTCAGGTAAAAAAATGCTTGCCGTGCTGATTGACCCCGACAAATATGTCGGCGAAAAGCTGGTGCAGTGTATTTCGGAAATCAACAACGTACAACCCGATTTTATTTTGGTTGGCGGAAGCCTTACGTTCGAGTCGACCGAAAAAACCATCGAAACAATTAAAGCACAGACCGACATTCCCGTTATTTTGTTTCCCGGAAATGCAAATCAGTTTTGCGGACATGCAGACGCACTGTTTTTGTTATCGCTTATTTCGGGACGCAATCCAGAATTTTTAATCGGACAACAAGTTACTGCCGCACCGCTTATTTATCAATCGAAAATCGAAACCATTTCCGTTGGTTATATGCTTATTGAGAGCGGCACCAAAACGAGTGTCGAGTATATTTCCAACACCACGCCAATTCCTTCGGACAAAACGGAAATTGCCGTTGCCACAGCCTTGGCTGGCGAAATGTTAGGTAATAAAATCATTTACTTGGAAGCTGGAAGCGGAGCCAAAAACCATATTCCTACCGAAATGATTCGCGGAATAAAAAACCACATCAATATACCATTGATTGTAGGCGGCGGAATCCGCACAACCAAAAATATTCGAGAAATATTATCTGCGGGAGCCGATATTATTGTTATCGGCAATGCGTTGGAAAAAAACCTGCATTTGATGCAAGAATTTGTAAAGGCTGTAAGAAGCCCTCTAAATCTCCCTCAAGGGAGACTTTAAGACAGAAAAATAATTTAATCAATGCTTCCTGTAAGTCCTCCTTGAGGAGGATTTAGGAGGCTTAAAAAGCCGATGCCCCTCGGTTGAAAGTTCCCTTTAGGGGATTTAGGGGTGTTTAATCATGAAAAAAGAATTGCACTTTGAAACTTTGCAAGTACACGCCGGATATGCGCCCGATCACACCAACGCACGCGCTGTACCTATTTATCCGACAACTGCTTATACTTTTGATAATGCTGAGCATGGCGCAGATTTATTTAATTTGGATTTTCTTCCGAACAAATCGCCCTACATATACACTCGTTTGAACAATCCGACCACCGGCGTTTTTGAGCAACGTATGGCAGCTCTCGAAGGCGGAATAGCTGCTGTTGCCACTGCATCGGGACAATCGGCACAGATGATTACCATTATGAACATTATGAAGTCGGGTGATAATTTTGTTACTTCGCCTTACTTGTATGGAGGCACATACAACCAGTTTTTCGTATCGTTCAAAGATTTGGGTATTGAAGCTCGCAAGGCAAAAAACGACACTGCCGAAGAAATGGAAAAGCTGATTGACGAAAACACCAAAGCGCTTTATGTGGAAAATCTTGGGAATCCGTTTCTCAATATTCCCGATTTTGAAAAATTGGCAGCATTGGCACAAAAATATGAAATACCGTTAATCGTGGATAACACGTTTGGCTGTGGCGGCTATCTTTGTCAACCCATTAAATATGGCGCCAACATCGTGGTAGAATCGGCAACCAAATGGATAGGCGGACACGGCAACAGCATGGGCGGAATCATTATCGATGGCGGAAACTTCAACTGGGGCAACGGCAAATTTCCGAAATACACCGAACCATCTGCCGGATATCATGGCCTGATTTTCTGGGAAAAGTTTGGTGCTGCGGCTTTTGCTCTGCGTTGTGTTGCCGAAAACATGCGCGACATGGGCGCTTCTATTAGTCCATTTAATTCATGGCAGTTGATACAAGGCATTGAAACGCTGTCTGTTCGCGTTGAAAAAATTTGCCAATCGACCATGGAAATGGCAAAATGGTTGCAAAATCACCCAAATGTTTACGAAGTAAATTATCCGGGATTAGAAAATCATCCGTATCATGCATTAGCAAAAAAATACCTCAGAAATGGCTTTGGCGGCGTACTTACTTTTAGAGTAAAAGGCGGATTGGAAAGCACTATAAAATTTGTAGAAAAATTGGAAATTATCAGCCACGTTACCAATATCGGCGATGTGCGCACGTTGATTACTCATCCGGCGAGCACCACACACCGCCAATTGAGCGAAGAGGCGCAAATAGCCGCCGGTGTTTATCCTAACTTAATAAGATTTTCGTTAGGATTGGAACATTTAGATGATATTAAAGCGGATATAGAACAAGCGTTAGAATATTAGAACGCAAATGACACAAAAAACGCAAATTTTCGCAAATTGATAATTATTCTTTGCGAAGATTTGCGTTTTTTGTGTCATTTGCGTTCCTTTCAGGTTATTTAGAACAAGCTTTTTTTGCGCCTTGTTGAGCTTGCGGTTTTCCACCTCTGTTTCCTTTGCTCTTACCTTGTTGCTCACCGCGGCCTTTTTTTATATCCTTGCGCTGTTCTTGAAGCTTTTGATATTGTTCGGGAGTAAGAATCGACTTTAGCTGCGCGTCATAAGCCTCTCGATTGGCTTTCATCTCTTTTTGATTTTCTTTTGCTGCGTTGCGAATACGTGCTTGGTCTTTAGCAAATTGTGTCTGAACAGGTTGCAGTTTTGCTACTTGGTCTGGCGTTAGGTTAAGAGATTCTTTCATCATCTCAACTCGTTTTGCGGCTCTTTCTTCGGGAGTTGCTCTTACTTCAGAGGTTGGTTTTGCTTGTTGACCACGGTGTCCGCGTTGTTGAGCAAACGATGTTCCTGCACAAAAAATGGACATTAATAATGTCAATGATAAAATTTTTACTGTTTTCATTTTTCTAAAATTTAATTGTTTTACAATCTGTGTAATTTTGTTTTGCTTTAACGGCAAATACACATATATGACTTTAGAAAAATAGGTAGGTTTAATTTGAATTTGAAAAATTATGAGGAAATAATTTGATTTATCACGAAACAGAAACTTCAAATCCAAGATTTCTCGCTTTTTCGGCAATGGTATTTAGTTCTTCTAACGGAACTTTATGTATGTTTTGTGCCGGCGTGGGACGAGCGAGAGAATAAATCATTACTTGCTTTGGTTTGATTTCTTGCAAGGCTTTTAGCCACGCTTCTATTTCGTTTGGTGAAGTATTGTCAATTTGTTTGCCGTTATGCTCGCCACGTACAAAAAGTGTTTGAATAATCAAATTACCGTTAAAACGCTTTAGATTTTCAATTAATTTTTCTACCGTAAAATTAGAATTCGGTTGGTCTAATGTTTCAACGGTAGATTGAATCGCCGAATCGAGCTTTAAAATATTATTATCAATTTTATTTAACGCTCTGAAAACAGAGTCTTTGGTAATTTCGGTAGAATTAGACAGTACACTGATTTTCGTTTCAGGAAAATATTTGTTCCGCAACGCAATGGTATCATCAATAATCGCTTCAAAATCTTTGTGCAGTGTTGGTTCGCCGTTTCCCGCAAAGGTGATGACATCTAATTTCTCCTCTTTTTCGCGCATTTCCGAAAGCGTTTTTTCCATTTCGTTGCACACTTCCTCGCGAGTAGGAATGCGAATATTTTTCTTGGAAACATTACCGCATTCGCAATAAATACACTCGAAAGAGCATATTTTTGCATCAACCGGAAGAAGATTCACTCCTAAGGAAATTCCTAACCGCCGACTTTTTACGGGACCAAATATGATTGAATTGAATAACATAAAAACAAGCCCCTTAAATTCCCCTCAAGGGGAACTTACAGAAGCATTAATTAATTATTTGAATATTATTTTCCAGTCTTAAAGTTCCCCTTGAGGGGAATTTAAGGGGCTTTTCTAAACATTAAACCTAAAATGCATAACATCGCCGTCTTGCACGATATATTCTTTGCCTTCGACATTGAGCTTTCCGGCTTCTTTTACTGCGGCTTCGGAACCTAAGGCAATATAGTCATCATACTTGATAACTTCGGCGCGGATAAATCCTTTCTCAAAATCGGTGTGGATAACGCCGGCGCATTGAGGTGCTTTGCTGCCTCTTGGATAAGTCCACGCGCGAACTTCTTGCACACCTGCGGTAAAATATGTTTCCAATTCGAGCAATTTGTATGCCGACTGAATAAGACGCGCTACGCCGGATTCTTGCAACCCGATTTCTTCTAAGAACATTTGGCGTTCTTCGTACGTTTCCAACTCGGCAATGTCTGATTCGATGCCTGCGGCTACGATTAATATTTCGGCATTTTCATCTTTTACCGCTTCGCGTACAGCATCAACAAATTGATTGCCGTTTACTGCCGATTTTTCATCTACATTGCAAACATACATTACCGGTTTATCTGTCAACAAAAATAAATCTTTCACCAGTTTTTTTGCTTCTTTGTCAATTTGCACAGTTCTTGCAGATTTTCCTTGCAACAACGCATCGCGGTATTGAACTAATATATCGTAAACAGCTTTTGCTGTTTTATCGCCGCCTGTTTGAGCTTGTTTTTGCACTTTGCTGATGCGACTTTCTACCGTTTCTAAATCTTTTAATTGCAACTCGGCATCAATAATTTCCTTGTCGCGAACAGGATTTACCGAGCCGTCAACGTGCACTACATTCGGATCTTCAAAACAGCGCAAGACATGCAAAATTGCATCTGTTTCGCGAATATTGGCAAGAAATTTATTTCCTAAACCTTCGCCTTTGCTGGCGCCTTTTACTAATCCGGCAATATCCACAATCTCTACCGTTGTGGGAACAACTCGCTGCGGATTAACAAGTTCTGCCAATTTATTCAATCTGTCATCGGGAACAGTTATCACGCCCACATTGGGTTCAATGGTGCAAAAAGGGAAGTTTGCCGATTGTGCTTTCGCGTTCGACAAACAGTTAAAAAGGGTTGATTTTCCAACGTTGGGCAAACCAACTATGCCGCATTGTAATGCCATAAGAAACAAGCCCTCTAAATCTCCCTAAAGGGAGACTTAAAACCGGAGAGCATCGGCTTTTTAAGCCTCCTAAATCCTCCTCAAGGAGGACTTACAGAAGCATTGATTATTTAAATATTCTATCTAAATTTTTCTATTTTAAAGTCCCCTTTAGGGGATTTAGGGGTTTAAATCCCATTATCTCACGTACTTCGCGCAACGTTTTACCGGCGCTTTCGCGAGCTTTTTCTGCACCGATTTTGGTAACTTTATTCAGATAGGCATCATCATTTTTTATATCGTTGATGCGTTCGCGAATGGGTGTTGCAACGTTGATAATATCTTCCGCCAACTGTTTTTTGAGACTGCCGTACCATCTTTGTTCGCCGGAATTCCAAAGATTGTCGTAATGAGCAACTATTTCGGGCGTAGAAACTACTTTGAGAATAGTAAAAAGATTTTCGATACATTCGGGTTTCGGCGTATTTTCACCTTCGGGACCATTGTCGGTCAAAGCTCCTTTTACTTTTTTCTCTATCACTTTTGGTTCGTCCATCAAATAAATGCAATTACCTTCCGATTTACCCATTTTTCCGCTGCCATCGAGTCCGGGAATTTTTATCATTTGCTGACTGTTAGATGCAAAAGCTTTCGGCTCTTTGAAATATTCTACGCCGTAACGGTTATTAAAGCGCTTAGCGAAATTGCGCGTCATTTCCAAATGCTGTTCTTGGTCTTTGCCCACCGGCACATAATCGGCATTATGAATTAAAATATCTGCCGCCTGCAACACAGGATACGTCAGCAATCCGGCATTGATATTGTTTGGATTTTTTCGTGCTTTTTCTTTGAACGAAACGGTTTTTTCCAACTCGCCCAAATAGGCTTGCATATTTAATAGAAGATAAAGTTCGGCTATTTCGGAAACATCGCTTTGCACATAAAGCGTGGCTTTATCGGGATTGAGTCCGCAAGCCAAATATTCTGCAAGGATATTTTTCACATTGGAATTCAGTGATTTAGGATCGGGATGCGTGGTCAGTGCGTGCCAATCGGCAATGAAGAAAAAGCATTTATATTCTTCCTGCATTTTCAAAAAATTGACCATTGCGCCAAAATAATTTCCAAGATGCAAATTTCCTGTTGGGCGAATACCGCTTAAAACCGTTTCCATAAAATCTCTTTTATTTTTTATTTCCCACAAAGGCACCAAGAACACAATGTTTTTTTAGTGAACTTTGTGTCTTTGTGGGACAATTCTTAATTCGAGATGCAAAGGTACAAAAAAATGTGTTGAACCAAGATTGTTTATTTCTTCTCATTCAAGAAGTTCCAAATTTGAGTTCTAAATTTTAAACACAAGGCAACAATATATCCCAATACCAAGAAGAAAGCACAACAAATAACAAGCATTTTAAACAAACCATTTACAGGTGATTTTGAAACAGTAAACGGTTTTATTACGGTAACAATGGCATTATGTATTTCTTCTACTTGTTGTATGCTGTCTCTCTGATATTTTAAATTCGCTATATCGGCATAATACAATTGTTTTGGTTTTTCTCCAAGCATTATTGCTTGAGAGTCAACCTTCAATGTCCTGTTTATAGGATTTCTAAAATAATCGAAATTACTCAAACTATCCAATCTGTCTATTTCTCTTTGCAGAAGCTCTAATGTCTGTTGTTGCTGACGGATTCGTATCTCTTTTTCTGCCTTAAACAGCTCGTTGTTAGAATAAAAATAAATCAATCCTTCTTGGACAATAGGAAAAGAATAAAGATCCTTAGACCGCACGGTAATAGACAGTCGGTCTCTCATTCTGACACTATTTTTAGTTTCTACAAACTTGTCTTTTTTATCAATCCAATCGGCTGTTCCATTCTTATTTTCATCAATAACAAAATGTGGTTTAATGCTGACAATATTATCCGCCACCGAATCCGGAATATTCAACCTTTCTGCTAATGACTGGTCGCTAACTATTCTAGCATCTAACGATTTTGTCAATTCATAAAAAGCATACGAGTCAGACACATTGAGTTTCAATATAAGATTAGATTCATACGCTTTAGAAGTAGAGGATAGAAACACTGCCGCAGCAATACCCAGTATTAAAAAGATAATCAATACCCATATTTGCTGAAAGGAAAAACGAATAAATTCCAAGAATCCCATTCCTATACTTTTCAATATGTTGCCGACCCAAGCAGAAAACTCTTTAATGATGTCTATAAGATCCATTTCTTTTCCTTCTGATGCCATAGTTATTTAATGTAAAAAAGGGTTAAACAAATTTAGAAACTGCAAATTTACAACTTATTATTAAGACCTACAAACATTTTATCTCCATTACTTTTTTTCTATCTTGTCGATTCACAACTTTTTCGTATTTTTGCATAAAATGTTTTTCACATGAAACGAGTCCCGATTTTCGGGATGAGTTCCATACGACATTAGTGTAAAAATGAAACATTAACGTATGAAAGTAATTATTATCGGAACAGCATATCCTTATCGTGGCGGATTAACAGCTTTTAACGAACGTCTCGCCGAAGAATATATTTCGCAAGGACATGATGTGGAAATATATACTTTCACATTGCAATATCCGTCTTTTCTTTTCCCCGGAAAAACCCAATATTCCGAAGAACCTGCTCCGAAAAACTTAAAAATAAAACGCAGCATCAATTCCATTAATCCGTTTAACTGGATAAAAGTGGGTAGAGAAATCAGAAAAAAGCAACCCGATTTAGTTTTGATTAAATTCTGGCTTCCTTTTATGGCTCCGTGTTTTGGAACGATATTAAAGATTATCCGAAAAAACAATCACACTCGAATTATTTCTATTTTGGACAATATTATTCCACACGAAAAAAGAATCGGCGACCGCACGCTTACGCAATATTTCGTAAATGCAGCAGATGGATTCGTAGCCATGTCCAAATCCGTTTTGAACGACTTAAATACATTTGACGGCAAAAAACCAAAAGCATTTTCGCCGCATCCATTGTACGATAATTTTGGAGAAAAAATTTCGCAAGAAGAAGCTATCAAAAAACTAAATCTTGACGAAAATCAACGCTACATGTTGTTTTTTGGTTTTATACGAGATTATAAAGGATTGGATTTATTATTAAAAGCTTATGCCGACAATCGTTTTCGTTCCAACAACATAAAACTGATTGTTGCCGGAGAATTTTATAACAATGCCGACCAATATTTTGAGTTAGAAAAAGAATTGAAATTGCAAGGAGAAGTTATTTGGCATACTGATTTTATTCCCGACAGCGAAGTAAAATATTATTTTTGCGCTGCCGATATTATTGTTCAACCGTACAAATCGGCTACGCAAAGCGGCGTTACGCAAATTGCCTATCATTTCGAGAAACCGATGTTGGTTACAGATGTAGGTGGATTATCTGAAATTGTTCCACACGGAAAAGTTGGCTATACTGTTAATGCAAACGAAAATGATATTGCCGATGCTTTAATTGATTTTTTTGAAAACAATAAAAACAGCGATTTCATCGAGAATATTTTACAAGAAAAAGAAAAATACACATGGTCGAAAATGACGGATACCATTAATAGCTTAACGAATCATGATAATAAGAAGTAAAGCGCCATTGCGATTAGGATTAGCAGGCGGCGGAACCGATGTTTCTCCATATTCCGATATTTACGGAGGAGCTATCCTCAATGCTACGTTGAGCATGTATGCCTATGCAACCATTGAACCGACAGACGACGGAAAAATAGTTTTCGAAATGCCGACTTCCAATGCAAAAGAAGAACACAATGTTTCATCAGAATTACCAACAGACGGCGCTTTTGTGCTGCACAAAGGAGTTTATAACCGAATTGTAAAAGATTTCACAAAAAAACCGTTGTCGTTTCGTCTTACCACATACGTCGATGCGCCTGCCGGTTCCGGTTTAGGAACTTCTTCGACGCTGGTTGTGGCGATACTTGGCGCATTCGTAGAATGGCTAAAATTGCCACTCGGCGAATATGACATTGCGCATTTAGCATATTCTATCGAACGAAGCGACTTGATGATGGCAGGTGGAAAACAAGACCAATACGCGGCAACATTCGGCGGATTTAACTTTATGGAATTTTACAACGACAATAAAGTAATTGTTAATCCGTTGCGCGTGCGCCAGCATTTTCAAGACGAATTGGCGCATAATTTGCTGCTTTATTACACACAAACCAGCCGAGTTTCGGCAAAAATCATAGAAGCACAAACGAAAAATGTAATCGACAAAAACGAAACGTCGATAGAAGCAATGCACCGATTAAAAGAACAATCCATATTAATGAAAGAAGCCATATTGAAAGGAAATATCGATGAAATCGGCGAAAATCTAAATTTTGGATGGAAATATAAAAAACAAATGACAATGGAAATTACCAATCCATTGTTAGACAATATTTACGAAACAGCCATAAAAGCCGGCGCCACCGGCGGAAAAGTTTCCGGAGCAGGCGGCGGCGGATTTATGTTGTTTTATTGTCCGGGAACAAGCAGGTATGCTGTTGAACAAGCACTAAACTCGTTTGGCGGACAAGTGAAACGTTACGAATTTACACACGAAGGACTTAAAACATGGACAATTTAGATGTTGTGGGCAATTGAGGTGACAGTACAAAATTAAACCATGGCAATGAATAAAAGTAAAACAAAAACAATAAGAGTTGATTTTGACGATAATACGAAAGAAATTATCGCAAAACGAGCGGGCTTTAAATGTAGCTTTCCCGGTTGTAACAAATCACTTGTTGGCCCTGGTACTCAAAATAATGAATTTATTACAATCGGTGAGTGTGCTCATATTTTTTCGGCTGCGCCTAAAGGTCCAAGAACAGATGGCAGATTAAGTAAAGATGAGCTGAAAAGACCTGAAAATGGGATACTTCTATGTAGGAATCATCATAAAATTGTTGACAGTAAAGCAAAAGACAATAAATATACTTCTGATTTATTAACGCAGTATAAAAATAGGCATGAGTTCTTAATTTCTGCTGAAATGGGAGAATATACTTATCCGTTGAATTGGATAAGTTATCTTAAAATTGAGGGAACTGTATTTAAAAAACCTATTGAAATAAATTTAGGGAAGGTTACTTTGATAACAGGAGAAAATGGAACCGGCAAATCCACTATTATTGAAATTATTGATTCAATCTTTGAGCAAAAAATATTTTCACGTTGGAATAAACCAAAATATAAATTTTCTATAGAAGTTAAACTTGATAATCCTGTTCTTTCAAAATTCATAGCACACATTGAAAATAATCAACTATTCTTTAGTACAAACAAAGTCAAACAACCATTTGTTCCATACGACTTCTTTGTATTGTACTTAAGAGATGAAAAATGGTCTAACACAGATAATATTAAAACAATCGCTGATTGTTTTGGATTAGAAAGGAATTTTGTAAAATCAATGCTTAATACATCAGGAATAAAACATGGCTTAAGAACAAAAGGAATGGAGATTGTTGAAAAAAGAATCAAACCATACGCTGTTGATAAATTAAATGTGGATATTGGAAACGGAAGGATGCAATCTTTTAGTTCATGTTCAGGGACAGAGCAATCAAGTATTATTCTTGATATTGCATTAAGTTTTGCAACAGAAATATCAAAATATAAATCTGTATTACTACTAATTGATTGGTCAAATATATATAGTTTTGATGATTCAAATATAGAAAAATACTTTAATTACCTGCAAAGTTCACAAGCTCATTTTCAAACAATTTTTGCATCGCATAATCCAAGACCTAAACTTGATTGGTCCAATTGGACGATTGCAAAGATGATTTTTAATAATAATGAAATTAATGTAATACAGGATTAAAAACAACTACGCCAAACCCTTGCTCGATTTACGATTTTAGATTTCAAATAGAACTATTATGAATTACGAATTACGAATAAAAGAAAGCATTGAAGTAAAACAAAAGATACTCAATCAACCTGAATTATTAGATAAAGTGGCGCAAGCCATAGAAATGATTCGGAAAGCATTTTCTGAGGGCAATAAAGTATTATTCTGCGGAAATGGCGGAAGCGCTGCCGATGCTCAACATTTAGCTGCCGAACTTTCGGGTCGTTTTTATTTCGACAGAGCACCATTACCCGCAGAAGCGCTTCACTGCAACACATCATATTTGACAGCCGTAGCCAACGATTACGGATACGACAACGTGTATGCACGCATGATAAAAGGTATCGGCAAAAAAGGCGATGTGCTGGTTGGATTATCCACATCGGGAAATTCTACCAACATATTAAATGCCTTTGAAGCAGCCCGAGAACAAGGCATGAATACCATTGCATTTACAGGCGAAACAGGTGGATTAATGAAAAATTTGGCAGACATTTTATTAAATGTTCCCGCTGTGGACACTCCACGCATTCAAGAATCGCATATCATGATTGGACATATTATTTGCGAAATGGTGGAAGAACAAATTTTTGGAAAGACATGCAAAAAATAATCGAAGCTATCGTATTAGTCGGCGGTTTTGGCACTCGCCTTCAACACATTGTAAATGATGTACCCAAACCAATGGCACCTATCAATGGAACACCTTTTCTTTCTTACATGCTCGAGAAATTGATAGCGTGGAAAATTGAACACGTTGTTCTTTCAACAGGTTATCTTCACGAAAAAATTGAAGAACATTACGGCAATCATTATAAAAACTTAACCATTACCTACTCGCACGAAAAAGAACCGTTGGGAACAGGTGGAGCCATTCTTTTTGCTCTTGCTAAAACCAATACAAACAACGTATTAATATTAAATGGAGATACTCTTTTTGATATTGACTTTTTCGCCTTTAATACTTTTTTTCAAGAAAAACACACCTTGTTGGCAGTAGCGCTCCGAAAAGTCAACGATGTGTCAAGATATGGAGCAGTTCTTATAGATAAAACAGAAAAAATAACCGATTTTATCGAAAAAAACCGGAAAGAAGAAAGCGGATTTATCAATGGCGGTATTTACTTGCTAAATAAAGAATTATTTAACCAAGTGAAAATGCCTGAAAAGTTTTCCTTCGAAAAAGACATATTGGAAAAATTATACACGAAAATAGACATATACGGACTTGCTTTCGATGCTTACTTTATCGACATCGGCACTCCCGAAGATTATGCTCGCGCTCAAAACGAATTTACGATGTTGTAATTCTGTAAAAAACAAGAAGCTGTTTGAGTTATTTTCATGTGTCTATTTTTTATTTTTTACATTAATGTCACATGGAATACGCCATAAAATGTTCATTGCGCTTGGTGCAATTTTTCTTGCATGGCTATTTCATCTGATAAAAAAGCCTCGTTAGAGGCATAATATTGGTAGAAAATAGAATATCTTCCTGTAACCCAAGTTCCGTTAGGAACGAGATATAAAACATATTTCGTTCCTAACGGAACTCAAAACGGAAGGGAACCCTTTTTTCTACCAATATTATGCCTCTAACGAGGCTGAAAAAGCGAGAAAATTCAACGCTTGATTGCTTAAAATAACTCTAACAGCTTCTAAAACTTCATTGATATGCAAGAATATAAAACACTTTTTTTAGACCGCGACGGCGTTATCAATCGGAGGATAATTGGAGGTTATGTAACCAACATTAACGAATTTGAATTTTTACCCGATGTGCTCAACGCATTGGCTGTTCTTTCTAAGAAGTTTTCTCATATTTTCATTGTAACCAACCAACAAGGCATTGGAAAAGGATTATTTAGTATGCTCGAATTGGAAAACATTCACCAATACATGCTTGATGAAATAAAAAAAAATGGCGGTGAAATCGCCAACATTTACGTTTCTCCTCATCTTGAAAAAGAAAACAATATCAATCGAAAACCCAATTCGGGTATGGCATTGCAAGCAAAACAAGATTTTCCCGAAATCGATTTCAACACTTCCATTATGGTAGGCGATTCTTTGTCGGACATGCAATTTGGGAAAAAAGTCGGAATGAAAACCGTTTTTCTGACAAACAACGAATCTCCAACTCAAGAGATAATCGACATCGCAGACGCAATATTTGTTAATTTATTGGATTTTTCGGACAACTGTTAGGCACACAAAATAAATAATTTATAATAGTATTTCCCACAAAGACACAAAGTTCACTAAGAAAACGTTGTGTTCTTTGCGTCTTTGTGGGAAACATTTTGTACAAATAATTAAATTATTACAAAAAATTGCGTAATTTGCGTTCCCAATTTTAACTCAAAAATCCATGGCAAAAACGATAGTAGAAACACCCATGATGAAGCAATACAACGAGATTAAAGCAAAACATCCCGATGCTATTTTGCTTTTTCGTTGCGGCGATTTTTATGAAACGTTTTCAACCGATGCCATTCGAGCTTCCGAAGTGTTGGGCATTACACTAACCAAACGCGCCAATGGAGCCGCTTCTTCCGTTGAATTAGCAGGTTTTCCGCATCATGCACTAGACACATATTTGCCTAAATTGGTTCGCGCCGGTATGCGCGTAGCTATTTGCGACCAATTGGAAGACCCAAAATTAACCAAGAAAATCGTCAAACGCGGTATTACCGAATTGGTTACGCCCGGCGTTTCGTACAACGATACTACTCTAAATCACAAGGAAAATAACTTTTTGGCAAGCGTCCACATCAATAAAAACGTAGCAGGCGTCGCATTTTTAGATATTTCAACGGGCGAATTTATGACCGCCGAGGGCAAACCCGAATATGTCGATAAATTGCTAAACAGCTTTGCGCCCAAAGAAGTGATTTTTGAACGAAGCAAAAATAAGGATTTTGAAGCCGCTTTTGGAAATAAATTTTTTACCTATCAACTCGAAGACTGGATTTATACCGAAGACGCAGCAAACGACCGCCTGCTGAAACAATTTGAAACCAACAGCTTAAAAGGTTTCGGCATCAACAATCTCCCGAACGGAATTATTGCCGCCGGTGCCATTCTTCATTATTTAGACCAAACGCACCACGAACAAACGGGACACATTACACAGTTGTCGCGCATCGAAGAAGACCGTTTTATGTGGCTCGACCGCTTTACGATTCGCAACCTCGAACTTTATAATTCGATGAACGACGGCGGTAAAACATTAATCGAAGTCATCGACAAAACCATTTCGCCGATGGGCGCGCGCCAGCTGAAACGCTGGATTGTTTTTCCACTGAAAGACGTGAAGCCTATCGAAGAACGACTAAGCGTTGTCGAATATTTTTTCAAAGACCTTGAATTAAAAAACCTGTTAAAAGAAAAAATCGCGCTTATCGGCGATTTAGAGCGCATCATATCAAAAGTAGCTGTCGGCAGAATAAATCCGCGTGAAGTGGTGCAGTTAAAAGTTGCCTTGCACGCTGTTGAACGTATCAAAGAAGCTTGTGCAACAGCCGATAATCCAACGCTGAAAAAAATAGCCGACCAACTGAATCCTTGCGTTTTGATTCGTGAAAAAATAGAAAAAGAAATCAATAACGATCCGCCGAATATGCTGAATCGGGGAAATGTGATTAAATCGGGAATTAATTCGGAATTAGACGATTTACGAAACATTGCTTTTTCGGGGAAAGATTACTTATTGAAAATTCAGCAACGCGAAAGTGAAGAAACACAAATTCCAAGCCTGAAAATCAGTTACAACAACGTTTTTGGCTATTACATTGAAGTCCGAAATACGCACAAAGACAAAGTTCCCGAAACGTGGATACGTAAACAAACATTGGTAAATGCAGAGCGTTACATTACGCAAGAATTAAAAGAATACGAAGAAAAAATTTTGGGCGCCGAAGATAAAATACTATCATTGGAAACGTCGCTTTTTAATGAATTGGTGTTAAGTTTGGTCGATTATATTTCGGCGATTCAGATAAATTCAAACCTTGTGGCGCAGTTGGATTGTCTGTTGTCGTTTGCCGTTGTTTCCGAACAAAACAAATACGTTCGCCCCGAAATAAACGACAGCGATGTGATTGACATCAAGCAAGGTCGCCATCCGGTTATCGAAAAAGAATTGCCACGCGGCGAAACGTACATTGCCAACGATGTGTTTCTCGACGGCAAAAGCCAGCAGATTATTATGATTACGGGACCGAATATGTCAGGTAAATCGGCATTATTGCGACAAACGGCGCTTATTACACTGATGGCGCAAATCGGTTGTTTTGTTCCTGCCGAAAACGCCAAAATCGGAATCGTAGATAAAATTTTTACCCGCGTAGGCGCGAGCGATAATATTTCGGCAGGCGAATCAACTTTTATGGTCGAGATGAACGAGGCATCGAGTATCTTGAATAATATCTCGGACAGAAGCCTTATTTTGTTCGACGAACTTGGGCGCGGAACAAGCACCTACGATGGTATTTCCATTGCTTGGTCTATTGTCGAATATATTCACGAACACGCGACTGCAAAAGCCAAAACATTGTTTGCAACTCATTATCATGAATTGAATGAAATGGAAAAATCGTTCAATCGTGTGAAAAATTATAACGTTTCGGTAAAAGAAATTGGCAAACAAGTGATATTTTTGCGAAAGTTGACGCGTGGCGGAAGCGAACACAGTTTTGGTATCCATGTGGCTAAAATGGCGGGAATGCCGCAAAGCATCGTAAAACGCGCCAACGATATTTTGGCACAATTGGAAAAAAACAACCGCAAAGGCGACATTTCAAAACCAATTAATGATATTGCCGAAACGCGCGAAGGTTATCAACTGAGTTTTTTCCAGTTAGATGATCCGGTGCTTTCACAAATTAGAGATGAGATTAAAAATATTGATGTAAATAATCTCACGCCTATTGAAGCGCTGAATAAGTTGAATGAAATAAAGAGGATTATTACGGGGAAATAAGCAATGGATTTACTGCCAATAGAAAATTTGATTTACGAGATTAGAGGACAAAAAGTAATGTTGGATTTTGACCTTGCAATAATGTATGGCATAGAAACTAAATACCTCAAAAGAGCGGTTAGAAATAATATGAAACGCTTTGAGGGAGATGATTTTATGTTTGAATTAACCAAAGATGAACTTTTAAGGTGCCAAAATTGCACCTTAAACAAAAGTAGAATTGGAGAATTTGAGGTGCAAAAACTGCACCTCAAACAAAGAGGTGGTATTCGTTATATGCCTTTTGCTTTTACTGAGTTGGGCGTAGCGATGCTAAGTAGTGTTTTGAATTCTGATACTGCCATTGAAACAAATAGAAAAATTATGCGCGCTTTCGTAGCAGTGCGACAAATGATACTTAATCCTCCGATTGATAAAACAAGCGAACTGCAACAAGAAGTAAAAGAATTAAAGCAATATATAGATGAAGTTTTTACCGATTACAACGATATTAACGAAGACACACGCTTGCAACTCGAACAGATAAATCGTACACTTGCCGAAATGCAAGTACGAAACCATTTGCCGAACAAACCACGCCGTAAGGTTGGATTTTTTACCGAAAACCAACGACAAAATAATGAAGATGTAATGGAGTAAAAACGAAATTATGATAATACGCTATTTCTTGATAGATAGTTTTGTTTGAAAAAATTGTACCTTTGTAGTAACATTTGTGTAAACTCAACTAAATGATGAAAAAGATTACAACATTAATAATTACCGTCATTTGTGCAACTGCGGTAATGGCCCAAGAAATGGGAAATTCACCGATGAAAAGGCACGAAATTAACGGTGGAATAGGTTTGCTCAGCCATACTCAAATAGCCACTTTTTTAGTAGATGCGATAGGTTCAATGCTTACACTTGGATACGGATTAGCTCCTGACAGTTATAACGTTCTTACGCCAAATGTAAGCTATCGTTATTGGTTTTCCAACGGGTACGCACTTGGCGCAGGTTTCGCTTTTGATGTAAATAGCGTGAAAGTGAATAGACAAAGCGATGGAACATACATGAAAACCTACAAACGCTACTATTCCACTTTCGTCGTCGAAAATACGTTCGGTTATATGAGAAAACCAAGTTTTCAATTGTATGGTCAGTTGGGCTTAGGTGCAACTTTTATTTCCATTCCGGGCAATAGTTACGGCATTGAAAAAGTGCCGTTTTTCAATCTGCAAGTAACACCTTTCGGCATGAGAATAGGAAAAGATTATGCAGGATTTATGGAATTTGGATACGGTTACAAAGGAATTATCAATGCAGGATTCAGTGCAAGATTTTAAAAAAATAGATTTTTAGCTCCGCTGCGCAAACTTAAAACTTAATATGAAATATTACAGCACCAACAACCACGTAAAAAATGTCAGTCTGCGAGATGCCGTTGTAAAAGGATTAGCAGAAGATAAAGGGCTTTTTATGCCCGATGTAATCAAAACATTACCACAAGATTTTTTTGATACCATTGATAAATTATCGTTTCAAGAAATATCATACGCTGTTGCCAATGCCTTTTTTGGCGAAGACGTAGAAGCCGACGAATTGAAAAAAATTGTATATGAATCAATGAATTTTGATGTTCCATTAGTTCATGTAAATGACAATATATACAGTTTGGAATTATTTCACGGTCCAACGTTGGCATTTAAAGATGTAGGCGCACGTTTCATGTCGCGCTTGCTCGGTTATTTCATTAAAAAAGAAAATTCTGCCGAAACGGTAAATGTATTAGTTGCCACTTCGGGCGATACAGGCAGCGCCGTTGCCAACGGCTTTCTCGGCGTGGAAGGCATTCGTGTTTTTGTATTGTATCCAAAAGGATTGGTAAGTCCGATACAAGAATGTCAGTTTACCACATTGGGCAAAAACATTGTGGCTGTTGAAGTTGAAGGAACTTTCGACGATTGTCAAGCATTGGTAAAATCGGCTTTTCTTGATGAAGAATTGAACAAAAAAATGAAGTTGACTTCTGCCAATTCCATTAACGTAGCACGTTTTTTACCGCAAGCATTTTATTATTTCTATGCATATGCTCAATTGAAAAAAATGGGAATAGCAGATAATGTTGTTGTAAGCGTACCAAGTGGAAATTTCGGAAACATCACTGCCGGACTGTTTGGCAAAAAAATGGGCTTACCTATCAGTCGTTTTATCGCAGCCAACAATCGTAACAATATTTTCTTCGAATATTTAAGAAGTGGAAAATATAATCCAAAACCATCTGTTGCCACCATTGCCAACGCGATGGATGTTGGCGACCCAAGTAATTTTGCTCGCGTGCTTGACCTTTACGGACATTCTCACGATGCTATTGTTGCCGACATAAGCGGCGCGACTTACAGCGACGAGCAAATTGCAGAAACGCTAAAAGAGTGCCACGATGAAACGGAGTATCTCCTTGATCCTCACGGAGCCTGCGGATACCGTTCGCTACAAGAAAGCTTGCAACCTGACGAAGTTGGTATTTTCTTAGAAACAGCGCATCCAGCTAAATTTTTGGAAACAGTAGAAAATATTATCGGTGAAAAGGTTGAAATTCCGGCGCCGTTGCAAGAATTTATGAAAGGAACGAAACAAAGCGTTCCGATGGATAAAGGTTTTGAGAAGTTCAAGGCGTATTTGATGGAGATTAAGTAAAATATTTACCTTGATAAAATCATAGTTCAGACATTATCAAATGACTTTCAAATCCTCGACTTTGTGCAAAGCGTAGTAATTTAGCCCGTTTATCATATTCGTCTTTATATTTCAACGATTTTAATTTCGACTGCATTAATTCTTGAAGCGTTGAACAATATTCGTCATCATCAATACCGTTTAACGCTTCTTGTATAATGGCTGAAGAAATGCGTTTTTGTTTCAGCATATATGCGATTTTGATTTTTCCCCATTTATTGAAACGAAATTTATCTTTTACGAAAAATTCGGCAAAACGCTTTTCGTTAAGAAATTTTTCTTGAACTAAATAGCTGATAATTTTATTTGTATCACTATCCGAAATTTCCCACGACAAAAGTTTTTCTCTAATATCATACTCGCATTTTTCGCCCGAAGAGCAAAGCGCAGCAGCTTTGTGTAACGCTTCTTTATATTCCATAATATTACTTTATTTCGCATCAACATCAAACCTAACAGGTTTTTAAAACCTGTTAGGTTTACTTTTATTTATTTTGAAAACATGGCTTTTATCATTCTATCGTTTCCACTCAAATCTTTTCGTAGTTCTATGTTTAAAAATCCAATTTCATCGAGCATTTTACATATTTCTTTGCCAAAAGCTTGATTTATTTCAAGATAAAGACTTCCGCCAACATTCAAGTGAACAATTGCAAACTGTGCAATGGCGCGATAAAATAACAATGGGTCATCATTGGGAACAAATAACGCCGAATGTGGTTCGTATTGCAACACATTGTCTTCCATTTCCGCTTTTTCTTTTTCGCAAATGTATGGCGGATTACTCACAATTATATCGAATTCATCGGTAATTTCAGCATTAATATTTAGTATATCTATTTTTCTGAAATCGACCGTTACATTATTTTTTTCTGCATTCTTTTTAGCTGTTTCCAATGCTTCTGTCGAAATATCAAATGCAGTTACAATGCTGTTTTTTAAATTTTTAGCCAATGAAACCGCAATGCAACCGCTTCCTGTTCCAATATCAAGAATACATATGGACGATTTATTATCTGTGGAAATCTGTGTCATCTGTGTTATTTGCGTTCTATCAGCAATAATCCAATCAACCAATTCTTCCGTTTCGGGGCGCGGAATAAGCGTATGCGGATTGACCTCAAACGACAGACTGAAAAACTCGCATTCGCCGAGGATATATTCCAATGGTTCGTTTTTTTTCAACCGTTCAACAATCATTTTTACTTTTTCGTGTTGCGTATCCGATAAAATTGTATATTTGTTTGTCAATATATTGGCTGTCGAAAGTTGCGTGATATGTTGCAAAATGCGCGTGGTAAGATGCTTGATTTCGCGCGCAGTATATAAATTGCTCAGCGATTGGCAGATGTATTCGGTCGATTTTTCCATACCACAAAAATACGAAAAATTATGGCTTTGACAACGGACGAAAAATTTATGCAGAAATGCATCGAACTTGCAGCAAAAGGAGCCGGAAATGCGGCGCCTAACCCAATGGTTGGAGCGGTTATCGTGTATGAAGACCAAATGATCGGGCAAGGTTACCACGAACGGTATGGCGAATCGCACGCCGAAGTTAATGCGATTAATTCAGTAAAAGACAAGAAGTTGTTGGACAAATCAACAATGTATGTCAATCTTGAACCATGTTCGCATTTTGGCAAAACGCCGCCGTGTACAAGCAAAATAATCGAAAGCAACATTCCGAAAGTGGTTGTCGGACATGAAGATCCTTTTCCGAAAGTGAGAGGCGGTGGCATCAAAACACTGCGCGAAAACGGCATTGAAGTGATTACCGATATTTTGCATGACGAATGCGCAGAGTTGAATAAAAGATTCTTTACTTTTCACGAAAAGAAAAGACCTTATATTACGTTGAAATGGGCAGAAAGTTCCGATGGATTCATTGATAATCGAAAAAGCAAAGACGAAAAAAGACTGATGCTCTCAACCGACGAAACAATGAAACTGCTGCATCAACTGCGAGCAAAAGAAGCGGCAATTTTGATTGGAACAAACACGGCATTGTACGATAATCCGTCACTTACTGTAAGATTGGCAGAAGGCAAAAATCCTGTCAGAATTGTATTAGACAGAAAATTGAAAATCCCGAAAGATTACCGCTTGTTCGACAATGAAGCCAAAACAATCATTTTTACCGAGAAAAAAATAAATTCGCACGATAATATTCAGTATATAAATATCAATTTCGACGAACCGATTTTACCGCAAATAATGAGCGCGCTGTATCAGCAATACATCACTTCGCTGATTGTGGAAGGCGGTACAACGTTGCTGAATCATTTTATTTCCGCAGGTTTGTACGACGAAGTGCGGATTGAAACTGCACTTGATGTAGTTGTCGGCGAAGGAGTAAAATCGCCGAAATTTGATCAACGCAATCCGACGGAAGAAAAAAGATACGGAAATAATTATATTCGATTATGGAAATAGAAAGCATTTTTCGACTCGGCATTTCGATACTGTTTACGCTCATTGCCGTTGTAACCGGATTTGTGATTATTACCGAAAATCGCAATCCACTCAAGTCAATTGCATGGGTTACGGTGTTGGTGCTGTTTCCGGTTGTTGGTCTTGTCGCGTATTTTTTCTTTGGAAAAAATTTTCGCAAGCAAAAAATTATTTCCAAGAAAAGCATCAAACGCATTCAAAAACATTCGAATCGAGATTTCAAGGAAAATGTGTCGTTTGATTTTATTCCCGAAGAATACAAAGGTTTAACAACGCTTTTGTATCAAAACAACGAATCTCTTCCATACGCCGACAACGCCGTAAGCGTTTACACAAATGGACCTGATGCCTTCGATAGTGTATTTACCGAAATCGAAAAAGCAACACATCACATTCATGTTCAGTTTTTTATTTTCAATAATGATAAAATTGGAAATTCGTTCAAAGATTTACTTGCGAAAAAAACCGCAGAAGGCGTGCAAGTACGTCTTATTTACGATAGCCTCGGCAGTTGGCGATTAGGACGAAAATTTGTGAAAAAACTCAACGATTTAGGTATCGAAACAGGTTCATTTTTGAAAGTGAATCTTCCGTTTTTTTCCAACAAAGTAAATTACCGCAACCACCGAAAAGTTGTTGTCATTGACGGAAAAGTTGGTTTCATCGGCGGAATGAATGTTGCCGACCGATACATAACCGGCAGCACTTTAGGCACTTGGCGCGACACACTCATCAAAATTGAAGGCAACGCTGTGCACGGCTTGCAAAACGCGTTTCTGATTGATTGGTATTTTATCCATCGAACGTATATCACTTCGGCAGAATATTATCCGCTATTGCAGAGTACCGGTAATAAATTGGTACAGACGGTTACATCGGGTCCCGATTCCGATTGGGAAGCAATTTTGCAGTCGTTTTGCAAACTTATTTCTACGGCAAAAAGCTATGTGTATATGCAGACACCGTATTTTCTTCCTCCCGAAGACCTGTTGAGCGCAATAAAAATTGCGGCGTTAAGCGGTGTTGATGTGCGGCTTATGATTTCGGAAAACTCCGATGCACCGGTTACGAGCATTGCTTCCCGTTCGTATCTGCGCGAAATAATGAACGCCGGTGTGAAAGTGTATTTTTACAACAATGGTTTTATCCACAGCAAGACGATTGTTGCCGACGACCTTATTTCGACCATTGGCTCCACAAATATGGATTTCCGCAGTTTTGAACTTCACTTTGAAATCAATTCTTTTGTGTACGACAACGATTTTGCCGTTGAAATGAGGGAAATTTACCTAAAAGACCTCGAAAATAGCAAGGAAATTCAGCTTTCGACTTGGCGCAAGCGCGAAAAGTGGAAGAAGTTTAACGAATCGTTTGCGCGGTTGTTTAGTCCGTTGTTGTAACGTTAATAGCGAAATATTAATTTGATACACAGGCAAATAAATTAAAAGAAATATTTTTTATTCAAAAATTATTTCTACATTTGTCATCAAAGAAGATTATGTAGTTCCTTGAGCTAAAGCTCTTTCAACTTCACAAAATTCGTGTTAACCTTTAAAATCAACAAGCCATGAAGAAAATTTTATTCACAATCTTTCTTCTTACCTCGTTTGGCATGTTTGCTCAAAACTTGAGTAAAGAAGATATCAACAAAGAACTCGAGCCATTATTGAGCCGCATAAAAACGCTCGAAGAAAAAAACGCGAAACTAAATTCGGAAGTTCGCGTCCTGAAAGCCGAATTATCTGATTTTGCTTCAAAATCAGACAGTTTGAAAAATCAAACCCAAACCAACAACGACGCTATCAACCAAGTTGCAGAAGAATTGGGTTTAAAAGCTGCCGAAAAAACAACGTCTCAAAAAATTTCGGAACTGGAAAACTCATTAGACAATATTTCCTTGTGGGCAATTATCGGAATATTGTTGGCTATTGTCATTCCTTACATTGTATATTGGTTGCTGTCCAAAAAGCGACAATCAGACAAAGCAGATATGATGAAACAATTGAACGAAGCAAAATCTTCGATAGAAACAAATGTAACGAAGCTGTTGAATAACTCAGAATCTTCAACCAAAGCAGATGTAACGGAACAATTAAATAAAGCAGAATCTTCGATTAAAGCAGATGTAAAAACGCAATTGAATAAAACAGATTCTTTAATAAAAGAAAATGTAACAGAGCAACTGAATAAAATTAAAACAGATGTAACAGAACAATTAGATAAAATTAAAGCTGATGTGACGAAAAAACCATCGAGCAAAAAGAAAACTTCGTAATAAAAATTTTAGGAGTAAAAACAAAGAGAGGCTGTCGTACTTTTGAGACAGCCTCTTTCTTTTTGGTATTTTTTGCAAAAAAGTCATTCCATTATTATTATCTTTGCGAATTATACAATTTTTACCCAAAAACAACCGTTTTATATTCGCATAAAATAAATTTTGACGTATGAAAAAAATACTGATTGGAAGTTTCTTTTTGTTTCTCGCCATGGCTGTTTCGGCGCAGCACACAAACGCTTATACCGACAGCGAGCGATTATTTTATGAAGGAAAAGAACTGCACGCGCAAAAGAAATTTGCAGCTTCGACAATAAGCCTCGAAAATTATCTGAAAACAGCCGACCCAAAAGGCAACGAAGCAGTGCAGGAAAGCCATTACTATTTAGCCGCCAATGCTTACGAATTACGGAAAGACGTTGCCAATCATTTGTTACGCAAGTATTTGCAGGATTTTCCACACACGCCTTTCCGCAACCAGACAAATTTTATGATTGGTACGTTGGAGTACGAACGCCGCAATTTCAAAGAGGCTGATGTTTGGTTCCGCCAAGTAAACAGCGCGCGGTTATCGACTGAAGATTTCAACGATTACCTGTTTCGTTACGGCTACACGCTGTTGCAGTTGAAAAGATACCGTGAAAGCAAATATTATTTCGAGCAATTACTCAAGTTGAACACGCGCTACGAAAGTGCTGCCACTTATTACTACGCTTACAATGAATATATGCTGAAAAATTACGAATCGGCGCTCACAGGATTCAAAAAAGTGCAGGATAATCCCGAATATTCCGATTTTGTGCCGTATTATATTGTGCAGATTTATTATCATCAGAAAAGATGCGACGAGCTGATTCCAATTGCCGAAAACTTGATTACCAAAAATCCAAAGAACGAAAACAATCACGAAATTTTCCGAATACTCGCCGATTGTTATTATCAGAAAAAAGATTATCAAAAAACAATTGAGTACTTGAATCGCTATATACAAACAGGCAAAAAAGTCGTTCGGAACGATATGTATATGCTTGGTGTTTCGTATTATAACATAAAAGATTACGACAATGCCGTTGCCAATCTCTCGAAAGTTACGGTCGAAAAAGATGCGCTTTCGCAAAACGCATATATGTATTTGGGTATTTCTTATCTGGCGTTGAATCAGAAACAAAATGCGCGCTTAGCATTTCAGCGAGCGGCGGCAATGGATTTCGACAAGGACATAAAAGAAGAAGCCGCTTTTAATTACGCATTGGCTACTTACGAATTATCTTTTTCTCCTTTCAACGAATCTGTATTGGCTTTTGAAGCCTTTCTCAGAGAATTTCCAAATTCAAGACATACCGACAGAGTGCATGAATATTTGGTTAATGTTTTCTTGACAACCAATAATTATGAAGCCGCTTATCAGTCGATGATGAAGATTAAAAATCCAAGTCCGCGCATTCAAGAGGCAAAACAACGCGTGCTTTTCAACATGGGCGTTGATGCGTTTACAGCGGCAAAATACGACAGAGCGATTGAATTATTTACAAGCTCTCTTGAACTTGCCAATTTCAATACGACAACTGCGGCACAAGCTCGTTTTTGGCGTGGCGATGCACATTACCGCTTAGGAAATTTCGATGCGGCGCGGAAAGATTACAATGACTTTTTGTTAAGTCCGGGCGCGCGCACTATCAACGAATTTAACCTTGCCAATTACAACATCGGCTACACTTATTTCAACCAAAAAGATTACCAAAATGCGTTGACCGCTTTCCGTAAATACATTGCGGCTTCAAAAAATAACAAATCAAGAACACACGTTGATGCACTCAATCGTATTGGCGACAGCTATTTTGCGCTGCGCGATTTGAACAACGCGTTGAAATTCTATACTGAAGCTGCCAATACGCAAGCACCCGGAACGGATTACTCTGTTTTCCAAAAGGCTTTTGTAATGGGATTGTTGAAAGATTATTCGGGAAAAATTACAACAATGCGACAACTTATCAACGATTTTCCATCGTCTGAATACAAAGTCGATGCAATGTATGAAATCGGACACGCGTATATTATGCTGAGCGACTACGAAAAAGCCATCGCAGCGTTCAACGAATTATACCAAAAATTCCCTGCGAGCAGTTTAGCGCGCAAAGGATTGCTGCAAAAAGGAATGTTGTATTATAATTTGGAACAATTTGATCATGCCATTCAAGCGTATAAGCTTGTTATTCAGCAATATCCGAAAAGTGAAGAAGCGATTATCGCTCTCGAAAGTTTGGAGCGGATTTATGTGCAAACAAACCAAGTTGATGTTTATGCGGCTTATGTGAAAACGTTATCGACGGGTGGTCTTGTTATTACTGCCGAACGCGAAGATTCGCTCACATTTGTTGCTGCCGAACGGCAGTATCTGCTTGAGAATCTTGCTGAAGCAGCAAAACATTTGGATAATTATTTGAAGAAATTCCCGAATGGAAAATTCACATTGAAGGCGCAATATTACTTGGCTGATTCGTATTACCGAGTTAATGAAAAAGCAAAAGCATTTGAAGTGTATAAAATTATTGCGAAGCAAAACGGCAATCCGTATATGGAAGAATCGGTTGCGCGCGTTGCCGAAATTGCTTACGATTTGAAAGAATATGCACAAGCATTGGAATATTTCAAACTGCTGAAAACCATTTCGGAAAATAGCGAAAACATTGCGATAGCAAATCTTGGTATATTAAGAAGCAGTGATTTCTTGAATATGCCGCAAGGCGTAATCAGTATTGCAAACGAAATGTTGGAAAATCCGCGTATCGATATTGAGCAGGCGAGAGAAGCTCGTTTCAGACGTGCGAAAGCATTTATCGCGCTGAACGAAGCCGAAAAAGCATTGCCCGATCTTATCGAACTGTCGCACGAAACAAGGCACGTTTATGGCGCAGAAGCAAATTATTTATTGGCGCACCATTATTTTGTTACGAATCAAGACGAATTGGCGGAGCAAACTATTTTCAATTTTATCGACAAACACACGCCTCATCAATATTGGCTGGCGCGTAGTTTTATCTTGTTGGCAGATATTTATATCCGCAAAGGCGACGATTTCCAAGCGAAACAGTATTTGTTAAGTCTGCAGGAAAATTACAAGCAAGCCGATTCGATTCAAGAAATGATTACCGAACGTCTGCGTGCGATTGACGTGCGCGAACGTGGCGGAATTATAACCGATGTGAATAGCGAAGAATAATAAACGCACAGTAGAGACGCATTGCAATGCGTCTCTACAAAATCAAAAAATAAAAATCAAGATATGAAAAAAATAGCATATATAGTATTACCGTTTCTTTTTGCGTTGAACGCGACGGCGCAAGAAGAGGAAACGCAACAAGAAGCAACGCCTACACCGACGCTCGTGCAAGATGTAAATATTGTACGCGAATTTGTGCCTGCCATCAAAGATGCAGGAAAAATCAATATGTTGCCAAGAATTGAGAGTACGGCAACAATCGAAAAAAGCAGTGCGGTTTATTCGACTTGGACATCGCCAATGGCAACTCGTTTCGATTTGCAAACATTGCCATCAGCCACGCTGAAAAGAATGCGGCATCCGCAGAATTACCGCGAAGGATATGCCAAAATCGGAGCAGGATATCCGCTTGGTTTTTTAGGAGATTTTTATGTTCCGATAGTAAAAGCAAAAGATTGCAGGCTCGATTTTTTGGCAAACCATTTATCTACTTTCGGCAAAGTAAAACTTGACGATGGAAGTAAAGTAAAAGCCGAAAATATGACCAATATGGCACAGTTGGCTTTTACTAAAAACTTTTTCAATGCGGATTTAATTTCTGACGTAAAATTCGCAAGGCGTGATTTTAATTATTATGGATTTGGATTTAATGATGATTTTCTATTTCCAAATAAAGATGCTCATAATATGCTTGATGTAGCAATCGGATTTGCTTCGCGTCCAAAAGCTCGCGGACTCAATTACGGCGCATCTATCGGATATGAATTGACCAATACAACATCAGGTTTGACGGAAAACCACATCGAAACAAAAGGATTTGTTACTGCAAATTGGGACGTTGATGAATTGGGTATTCATCTTTCGCTTGATAATTTATTTTATAATAATCCTGCTCATAACGGAGTTTTCTTCGGAAATATGGACGACTTTGACAGCTATTCTATATTGGGATTCAAACCGTTTTATAAATTCAGACGCGAAACGTGGAATTTGCAAGTCGGATTGAAAACATTTTTCTCGTTCAATAAAGGCAAACCGTTCCGCATAACGCCCGATGTGTTGGGCGAATTGGCATTGGTTAAAGAAATATTCTATTTGTATGGTGGCATTACAGGCGATAATGCCACAAATAGCATGCGAGATATGTTTAACGAAAATCAATATTTAAGCCCAGACCAACACGTTGCCCAAACATATACGCCAATTGATGCGTATTTTGGAACGAAAATAAAAGTATTTGATGCAATGGTTTTCAATGCGTTTGTAGGTTATAAACACATTGATAATCAGTATTTTTTTGTGAACGTTTTAGGAGCTTATATAGTTGGCGATAATCAGGCTATCTTTTTCGGGAATAATTATTTTAATGTAGTTTACGACAAAGCCGATGTATTTAACACAGGCGCATCTATTACTTACAATAGTCGCGCGTTAAGTATTTTGTTGAAAGGCGTTTATAATAAATGGAATGTTTCTAATCAAGAATATGCATGGCACAAACCGAATTGGCAGTTAAATACAAATATCAGTTACAAAATAAACAAAGATATTACCGTTTCGGCAAATATGCTGGCAATGGGAAAAAGACACGCGAAAGGATATTCGGACAAAGTCGTTGAACTCGAACCAGCTTTTGAGCTTAGTACTTTGGAAAAACCTATTAAACTCAAACCGATTTTTGACCTTAGCTTTTCGGGAAGATACGAATACACAAGCTGGTTGGCTTTTTTCCTGAATGTAAACAACGTTTTTGCACAAAATTATCAACGTTGGTATGGATATAATTCTCACGGTTTTAATGCGTTGGGTGGTGCGATGTTTTCTTTTTAAGATTGTCTAAAAATTTAGTAAAGACGTAGCGCGCTACGTCTTTACAATGAAAACGTTGTGGACTTTGTGTCTTTGTGGGAAACATTTTTAAAAAATGGAAGTAAACAACAAATATAAATTAGGTACTTGGCCCGTATTTCTCACGGCAATATCTTCCATATTAGGCGCGATATTGTTCCTTCGCATGGGATATGCAACCGGAATGCTCGGTTTTTGGGGTTTGTTGCTCATCATCATTGTCGGACATTCGATTACGATTCCAACTGCGTTGGCAATTTCCGAACTTTCTACCAATAAGCGCGTTGAAGGCGGCGGCGAATATTTCATCATTTCTCGTTCTTTCGGCTTAAAAATAGGCACAACCATCGGCATTACCTTGTTTTTATCTCAAACCATCAGTATCGCCTTTTACACCATTGCTTTTGCCGAATCATTCCAACCACTATTTGTCTGGTGGGCAAATGCCTTTGGATTTGAACTTCCTCGACAAGTCGTAAGCGTTCCGACTCTTTTGTTTTTGTCATATTTCATATTGAAAAAAGGGACAGGTTCGAGCATCAAATTATTGTACATTGTTAATGCGATATTATTGTTGGCATTGCTGTTGTTCTTTTTCGGAAAACCTGCGGAAGCAGGCGAAACTATTCTGCCTTTCAGTAACTTCACATTTTCCAACAAAGACAGTTTCTTTATTTTGTTAGCCATTTGTTTTCCTGCTTTTACAGGAATGACTGCAGGCGTTGGTTTGAGCGGTGACTTGAAAAACCCGGGAAAATCAATTCCGCTCGGCACAATGGCTGGCACATTGGTAGGATTTTTCGTTTATATTTTAGTAGCTTGGAAATTAGCAGTTTCGGCTTCGCAAGAAGATTTATTGAACAACCAATTAATCATGTCGCAAATTGCTATGTTCGGCTGGATTGTGATACCGATTGGGTTGGCAGCGTGTACATCTTCTTCGGCAATCGGCTCTATGATGGTTGCGCCAAGAACGTTGCAAGCTATCGCGTCCGACAAAATGTTTCCTTTTAAAAGATTAAATGTTTTCTTGACCAAAGGGAAAGATAGCTCCAAAGAACCTGTAAATGCGTCTATCGTATCATTTATCATCGCGCTTGTTTTCGTTTCGCTGGGCGATGTGAATTCCGTGGCGAGAATCATCACGATGTTTTTCTTGATAACATACGGAACATTGTGTTTGAGTTCGTTTTTGAATCATTTTGGCTCACCGCCATCGTATCGTCCACGTTTTAAATCTAAATGGTATTTATCGCTGGGCGGATTTGTATTATCTGTCTGGGTAATGTTCCGGATTGATGCTTTATATACTATCGCGGCATACGTTGTTATCATTCTCATTTACTTGTATATAGAACATAAAAATAAAGACAAACAAGGATTTGTCAATATTTTTAAAGGAGCATTGTTTCAACTAAACAGGCAATTGCAAATATATATGCAGAAAAATCAGTCTTCGATGGAGAAAGATGATTGGCGACCAGCGGCAGTTTGTATTTCTTCGCATTCTTTCGAAAGAGAAAAAACACTCGACTTGATGAAATGGATAAGTTACAAACATGGTTTCGGTACTTATTTTCACTTCATTAACGGATATTACAGCAAACAAACGTGTAACGAATCGCGCGAAATACTCGAAAACTTGGTAGAAAAGCAACGCGAAAAAGGCAGCACTGTTTATATTGATACGATGATTTCGCCTTCTTATACATCGGCTATTGCGCAAGTGATACAAACGCCTTCGATTTCGGGAATGGAAAACAATATGCTGATTTTTGAGTACACGCAAAGTCAAACCGAAGAATTGGAACGAATTTTGGAGAATATCAATTTGGTTCGCGCCGGAAATTTTGATGTTTGTATTTTTTCCACCACAGAGCAACCGCTTCGTCCAAAAAATGGCATTCATGTTTGGATTCGTGAATACGACGATATGAACAGCAACTTTATGATTTTGCTTGGTTATATTCTGCTCGCACACCCGGATTGGAAAGATAGTCAAATTAAAATTTTCATTGTCAGCAACATAAAAGACGACGAAGAAATAAAAGACAACATTACCAAACGCATCAACGAAGGCAGGCTTCCAATTACGCTTACCAATATCGAAATTGTTGAATTGCAGGAAAAACAATCTTTCAGCGATGCTGTAAAAGAATATTCTAAAGATGCCGGATTGACGTTAATCGGATTTCAAGAATCAATCATAAAACGCGACGATCCTGTTACATACTTCAGTGCATTTCACAATGCAGGCGATATTTTATTCGTGAATACTTCGGAAGAGAAAGAAATATAAAAATCCTTTTGAACGCGAATGACGCAAAAAACGCAAATTTTCGCAAAAAAGTAATTATTCAATTTGCGAAAATTTGCGTTTTTTGCGTCATCGGCGTTCTTCCTTATTTCTTTTTTCCCACCGTTTGCGTCAATACCGGAGCTTGAGTATCTTTTAGTTTAAGAGCTTTTCTTATATCATCGGCATCAAACCAACCTCTTGCTACTGTTCCCAGTCCTTCGGAAGCACAGAACAAATAAATATTTTGTGAAATATAAGCCGCAGTTGCACCTCCATCGCCTTTTGTTTTATCTGCAACCATTACAATATTAACCGGTGCAGTCCAAACAAAATCTTGTTTTCCAACAAGTGTGCGTACGTCTTCCGAGTGTATCTGAATCAGCTTGTTAACACGTGCATCGTACAAATAAGCACCCGATTTCAACACTACATACAAATCAATTTCTTGTTTGTTATTGCCCGAAGGTGCTGTTCTTTTGTCTTCGCGATTAAATCCCCAAGCTGCCCAAAGCAAATTAGACAACGTTTGATTGTCAATCTCCGCCGTACTGAAATCACGATGTGTAGAGCGTTTGCTCAATGCTTCCATCAAGGGCATTCCGCCTGTTATTACCGGTTTTGGCAACACAATGTCTTGCGCCGAAAGGTTGAATACCAACAATGCGCTCACTAAGGTAAAAAAATACTTTCTCATAATTTTCAATTTATTTTGTTTTCCATCTGTCCAATCTGCTCATTCCTCTTGTAAAAAGCCAAGCTGTAAATTTCGAGTAACCTGATTTTATCATCATGTCTTTACAAAGCTCTTGGAATTCTTTCACGTTACCTTGAAATGTAAATTCGCCATTTTGATAGCAGTAGCTGCAATACAGTAAATTTTTGCTGCCGTCTGCATTTGTTCCGCCGCCTTGTGGATCTTTCTTCATCGGCATTCCACAACTTTGGCACATTTTATTTTCTTTTGCCATAATGATTTTGTTTTTAATTTGTTTCAAATGTAAGAAAAATTTTATTACAAACACTTAAACAAAATATTTTTTACAAAAAATTAAAAAGAAAACCTAACAGATTTCCGAAATCTGTTAGGTTTATTTAAGTATTCTACTAAAATTTTACTTCAAAACCTTTACACTAATAATTTTTACATCTTCAATAGGTCTGTCGCCGGGTGCTGTTTTAACGGCAGAAATTTTATCTACTACATCCATTCCTTCGATGACTTCGCCAAAAACGGTGTATTCATTATCTAAAAACGGTGTTCCACCAATCGTTGTATAGACTTGGCGCTGCTCTGCCGTAAACTTGAATGGAGCTTGCAACGCAGCTTCTGCTTGTATCTCAGAAATAAATTGATTTTGCAACGCCATCAAGGCTTCTTCGTTATTTTCAGCTTGCAGTCTATTGATAAGTTCTCTGTTCTCGCTTACTTTTTTCTGGAACAAAGCCTGCTCCAATCCACCGCCTTTGCTTCTTTCTATATTATTGAGGTCTGCATCGGAAACCACATTTCCTGTTACAATATAAAATTGCGAACCTGAAGATTCTTTTCGGGGATTGACTTGATCGCCTGTTCTGGCAGCTGCTAATGCGCCTTTTTTATGATAATACTTCGGAAAAACAAATTCTGCAGGAATAGTATAACCTACACTTCCCATTCCGAGGGCTTGTCCGGGCTTTGCGTTTTTCGAATCGGGATCGCCGCCTTGTATCATAAAGTTAGGAATAATGCGGTGAAAAAGCAAATTGGAATAAAAGCCTTCGTTTGCCAACTTGATAAAATTATCGCGATGCAAAGGCGTTTCATTGTATAACTTAATTGTTACGGTTCCGAGAGTGGTTTCCATTTGTACCATAGTTTCTTTCTCTTGTTTTTTAGGTTCAACTTCTTGTTTTGGTTGTTGGGTTTCTTGTCCTTTGTTGTTTGCTTGAGCACACGATGTCGTCATAAAAATGAGGACAAAAAGAGCCGTTTTAATTATTGATTTCATAGTTTTTAATTTTATGGTTATTAATATTTCATATTATTGTGGGTTTGACCCGCAATCTCTTTATGTTGAGGAGATGCTGAATCAAGTTCAGCATGACAAAAATCAAATCATTTCCAACAATTTCTCTACTGCTTTCGCCATTCCATCGGGATTTTTGCCACCTGCTGTGGCTAAATAAGCTTGTCCGCCGCCACCGCCGTTTATCTCTTTTGCTGCTTCGCGAAGCATTTTAGAAGCGTCGAATCCGGCATCAACCATCGGTTGGCTCAAAAATACGGTTAGCGAAGGTTTATCTTCATAAATGGTTCCACCGATAAACATAAAGTTTATGTTTGTAAATTTTCCACGGAAATACGGCACAAAAGTTTTATAAATTTCGGGCGATATATCGCCGATGTGGCGAATCACTTTTACGCCTTTTATTTCTTCGGCTTTTTCAAGTAGCGTTTCGCGCATTTCCAACGCTTGTTTGTGCATATATTCTTCCACTTTTTTCTTCCAAACAGCATTTTCTTCCAACATTTTGCGCACCGCCGACATCACATCGGGAACGTTATTAAACAACTCACGTACAGCTGTTTGTCTATCTTGCATATTCTCTACAAACGATTCTGCGCCTTCGGCAGTAACAGCTTCGATACGGCGAATTCCTGCTGCGATTGATGTTTCAACCAAAATTTTAAAAAGTCCGATTTCACCGGTAGATTTAACATGCGTTCCTCCGCAAAGTTCGGCAGAAGTATTGAACTGAATCACGCGTACTGTATCACCGTACTTTTCACCAAATAACGCCATTGCGCCCATTTCCTGCGCCTCTTTGATAGAAACTTCACGCTTCTCGCAAAGCGAAATATTTTGGCGGATTTTTTTATTTACTAACCGTTCTACTTGGCGAATTTCTTCCGGCGTCAATTTTTGAAAATGCGAGAAGTCGAAGCGCAGTACGCTCGACGACACAAAAGAACCTTTTTGCTCTACGTGCGCACCTAATATTTCGCGCAAACTTTCGTGAAGCAAATGTGTTGCCGAGTGATTCGCTTGAATAGCCAGACGGCTGTCAATATTTACTTTCGCGGCAAATGTTTCACCGATATTTTCGGGCAATTTGTTGACCAAATGCTTTGCCAAGTTATTTTCGCGTTTGGTGTCTGTAATCGGCAATTTCTCGCCTTTGGCGGAAATTAAGAAACCTTCATCGCCGACTTGTCCACCCATTTCGGCATAAAACGGTGTTTTCGACAATACTAATTGATAAAATTCTTTGCCTTTTTGCGACACTTTTCGGTAGCGCAAAATTTGTGTTGAACATTCTAATTGGTCGTAACCCACAAAAGTTGTTTCGCCTTCGTTTACCACAACCCAATCGCCTGTTTCTATGGAAGCAGCATTGCGGGCGCGTTCTTTTTGCTTTTGCATTTCGGCATCGAATTCAGCAATATTTACCGTTAATCCATTTTCGCGCAAAATAAGTTCCGTTAAATCCAACGGAAAACCAAATGTATCATATAATGTAAACGCATCAACGCCACTGATTTGTATTTTTCCGTCTGCTTTTGTGTTCGACATTACTTTGTCGAGCAAACGGATTCCTGTTTCCAATGTGCGTAAGAACGATTCTTCTTCTTCCTTGATTACTTTTTCAATTAACGTTTTTTGTGCCGAAAGTTCAGGATAAGCAATTCCCATCGTATCAATAAGTGCAGGAATTAATTTATACATAAACGCATGACGCTGATTCAGAAATGTATATCCATAACGAACAGCACGGCGCAAAATTCGGCGGATTACATATCCTGCTTTTGCATTTGAAGGTAATTGTCCGTCAGTAATCGAAAATGCAATCGTGCGAATATGGTCGGCAATAACGCGCATGGCGATATTTATAGCCTCTCCTTCCGTCCTCTCCTCAGGAGAGGAAACTGTCGCCTGATATTGATTTCCTGTTATCTCGCCAATAGCTTTTATCAATGGTTGAAAAACATCTGTATCATAATTCGATGTTTTCCCTTGCACAGACATGCAAAGACGCTCGAAGCCCATTCCGGTATCGATTACCTTGTTCGGAAGCGGTTCCAGCGAGCCATCAGCTTTGCGGTTGTATTGCATAAATACATTGTTCCAAATCTCAATAACTTGTGGATGGTCGCCGTTTACGAGTGTTTTTCCATCTGTTTTTTCACGTTCTGTTGCTGAACGCAAATCGATATGAATTTCGGAACATGGACCGCAAGGACCGGTATCACCCATTTCCCAAAAATTATCTTTTTTGTTGCCGTTCAAAATTCGGTCTTTGGCGACATATTTTTCCCACATAAAAGCAGCTTCGTCGTCGCGTTCCAAGCCTTCTTCTTTCGAACCTTCAAAAACGGTTACGTAAAAGCGGTCTTTGTCCAATTTCAGCACTTCGGTCAGGTATTCCCACGCCCACTCAATGGCTTCTTTTTTGAAATAATCGCCAAATGACCAATTGCCGAGCATTTCAAACATGGTATGATGATACGTGTCGTGTCCTACTTCTTCCAAGTCGTTGTGCTTACCGCTCACACGAAGGCATTTTTGCGAATCGGCAATGCGCGGATATTTTATCGGGTCGTTACCCAGAATAATATTTTTAAATTGATTCATTCCTGCATTGGTAAACATCAACGTAGGGTCATCTTTGATAACCATTGGTGCAGAAGGTACAATTTTATGTCCTTTCGATTCAAAAAAATCGAGAAATGATTGACGAATTTCTTTAGAAGTTAACATATTGGTAAATTATTTTCCAAAAATAAGGTACAAAAGTAGTGGAAATTTATTATTTTTGCACTACTTCTATGGCTAATAATTGAAAATTATGCCGTTAATGATGAGAATTAGCAATAAATTAGTTAATTTTGTGTTTTCTTTTTTGAATGGCAAAAAAACCTAAATTTCATTTTAATCCTGTAACATTGATGTACGAGCGAGTTGACAATTCGTTCAGACATTGGTTTAGACAGTTTCTTATTCATTTTCTCTCCAGTATATCGTTGGGGCTATTATTTTTTATTGTCTTTCTTTTTCTCTTTAATTCGCCCAAAGAAAAACAGCTTATCAAGGAAAACAAAGCATTGAAAGCACAATACAACGTATTAAACAAGCGGTTCGACATTATGCAGGAAGTGCTGACCGATATTGAGCAACGCGACAACAATATGTACCGCGTTATTTATCAAGCAGACCCGATAGATTTTGCTACTCGAACCGCTGCATACGGTGGTGCCGATAGGTATAAAAACCTAATGAATATGAGCGATTCGGAAGTAATGGTTGATATTACGCAAAAATTGGATATGCTCGCTAAACAGTTATACGTTCAATCGCTTTCGTTCGACGAAATCGTGGCATTGGCAAAAACCAATGAAGACAAACTGCAGCACGTTCCTGCCATACAGCCGATTTTGAATAAAGATTTAACACGCACAGCGGGCGGTTTCGGAATGCGTATCGACCCCGTTTATGGAGTGCCGAAATTTCATGCGGGAATGGACTTCTCTGCGCCTACGGGTACGGATATTTTTGCTACCGGAAATGGCGTTGTTACCTCTACGGGTTGGCGGCAAGGCTATGGAAATACGATTGTGATTAACCACGGCTACAGCTACGAAACCCTTTATGCCCACTTAGATAAGATTTTGGTAAGAGAAGGAACCAAAGTTACTCGAGGAGACATTATCGGTCTTGTGGGTAATACGGGAAAATCGACAGGACCTCACTTGCACTACGAAGTACATTACAGAGATAGACCCGTGGACCCACGCAATTATTACTTTATGGATTTATCGCCCGAAGAATATGATGCAATGATACAAATTTCGTCTAACTACGGACAAGTATTCGATTAAAATATTCAAACCCCTAAAATTCCCGTTAGGGAGTTTTGGGGAAATTATATAAAATTTCCGTAATTCAGCGAATTGCTCTTTTATTTATGCGAATCAAGAGTTCAATAAATTTAGTTTAACTAACGCTGATCGTTGGTTCCTAAAAATTCATCATAATTTATTTAGCGGGCAAAATTTAAACAGACTCTAAATTCATATTCTTTTATGTGCAAATAAAAATTGTGTTTAGGTACTCTTTTGAACTTTGCTAATCGCACTTTACACAATTTCCAAAGTTCTAATTCCGTTGATATGATTGTGCTCTTTTGCAAATTCATTTTCTCCGTATTTGACTCTGTAATACTTTTTATATCCGCAATCAACAAGTCCGTCATAAGTTTTAAATCATCGGTGTAAATACTTTATCACCGCGTTTTAACATTTCAAAAAACAAATATTTTACCTTTAGCGCCGCGATCGCGTATGCCACGAATTCGTTTCGCTTCGAAATAATTCTCATCAAGTTCCATTTCTCCATTGATAAAAGGGCTTTCATCTTCACAAATCTCAGCAATATGTTCGCGAAATATACAGTAAAGTTTGACGGGAAATACCTGTCAATTCTATCACTTTTTTAGCCTCAATATCAAATCCAAAATACTTGATTATCTCCCGCGTTTTGTGCTCAGAAATGTGAGTGCCAAAAATATATCTGTTTTTCATTGGCTCAAAATAACTTACAAAGATAATTCTTTCTTAAAGTTATCTTGAACCTTTTTAAAATAAACACAAATTATCTCTTGGATATCTTCTGTAAAATTTTGCATCAATTTTTGATTGTTATTTTTTAATTGTAATACAAACAAGATGTTGTTTATCAATTGCTTATTGTTTTATCCTTATAACATCAATTTTGATAAGAAATGATGTTTAAAACGAAGTAAAAATATCAACTTTCAATGATTTTTTAACGATTAATGTTATAAAAATTGACGAAAATGTAAAATACATTGATACAGATATATTACAATAAAATAAAAACATAAAAACATTTGTGTGTTTTTTTAAATAAAAATCATGAATACTAAAAGAATACTCAAAAAAATATCAAGTATCATCATATGGAGCAAATGATACAAAGAGCTGTAAACAAACAAAAATGTCGATTAGCGATTTTGCCAAAGTCATACATTGAGCCGCACAAATGTATATAGTATTTTAAAAGACAGTTAATGGACATTGAAAAACCGGAACCAATAGCTAACATATTGAAATTTGAGGTTTTGGATTTTATAGTGACGAAAAAAAGGGAATTGAACAAATATGTTGTTGATATGACAAAAACATATAATGAAAATTTGGAACAGTTGTCTAATGAATATGATTTGATTTAACAAAGTTTTGGAAAACGAAATAAAAACAACAATTAGCAAAAAGAAAAAACATACTTAGGGTGTTTTCAATACGATAAAAGGATTATTTGTATAACATAAAGGGTTTTTTGTATTGCTGTTAAAATAAAAAGATATTCCATTTTTGTAAAATGATTTTGAACAAAGCTGTCATATAATGGAACTTTTAAATAATGACGAACATTTAGTCTGTTTTTTATATCAAGAAAATGATCCTCTCATCATATATGAAGAATTAAAAAAAACAGAATGTCTTCAGAAAACAAAATTCTGCAATCAAATAATTTTTCTACTAAAAGGAAAAATCAGATTGTCGTATGAATATCAAATTGACAGAATTTTTGAAGAAGAAACTTTTTTAATATTTCCGCGCGAACATATGTATATAATGAGTGTAGAAGAAGACTCTTCTATTGTTGTAGTAAATTTGCACCCCAGGCTAAATTTTTGCACCCACTTCTCGCTTGAAATGCTGTATGAGTACAACAAAGATATGTCTTACAAATTTGGTTATTCGCTAAAAATAAATGAAATGATTGCCGATTATCTGAATAATATTGTAAAGGCATTTTCCGGCGGATTGAAGTGTTCCCATTTTCACCGCTTAAAACAACAAGAAATACTTTTTTATTTGCGGGCATACTATTCGAGAGAAGAGTTGACACTCTTTTTTGCTCCGATACTCAACAACGACATTCACTTTGCAAATACGATTTATGAAAACTATGAATCGATAAAAAACATAGGTGAGTTGGCTAATCTTACGAATTACAGTCTATCGGGTTTTAAAAAACGATTTATGAAAATTTTTGGCATGTCTCCGCAAAACTGGTTGACGAAAGAAAAAGCCATAAAAGTGTATTTTGAGATAAATTGCAGCAAAAAAACATTTAAAGAAATAACCAACAAATATAACTTTTCCTCGGCGGCACACTTTAACAAATTTTGTCAAAAAGCATACGGAATATCGCCTAGTCTGTTGAGAGAAAACACTAAAAAGAAAGTCACTTTGAACGATCATGTTCCATAGCAAAAACAGATGCAAAGAAAAAAAGGTCTGTTTTGATAATACTTCGGTTTACTTATGTGATTAAAAAAACAAAAAAATAAACAACATTTACAGCCGTTAATTTATGATTATTATTGACATATTAACTAAATGACTTAAAATAGAAAAAAATGAAAACAAAAACATTAAAAATCAGACATTTATTGTTGGCAGCGGTCATCAGCTGCCTTACAATATCAGGGGTGAACGCACAAGTAGTGAAGGGGTTCAAATTACCTCAGTTAGATTCTATTCAACGAAGCGGAATTTCGGACATTAATGCCAATGACGCTAAAGGACAACTTGTTTACAATACAGAAACCAACTGTATTGAGTTTTGGGATGGCGGTACTTGGAGAAACTTTTGCGAAAACACAAGATGGTTTTATATGCCATCGGTTGTGATTGACGTATCAGAGAACGTTCAAGGCGCTACTTGCAACCTGTATGCCGAATACAAGAAACAATTCGATGCTTCTACACTCGGAAGCCTTATTGTCAAAAATTCCGGCGCACCGGCAGATGACACTTTCACAAGAGTTTATGAGGTCAACGAACTTAACTATTACATTATAGGATATGATAATACGGTTTTCTCTAACCTTAGTGTTACCGATGCCGGAATAATGACCTATGATGTTGACTCTTCTAACGTTTCGGACGAAACATATATGAACATTGTATTTGTAGTAAAATAATAATCCTTTGGGAAAACCTAAAATTTTACATTATGCGACACAATAGATATTTAAAACTCATATTGGGTGCTGTATTGCTATTATCATCCGGCGCCTCTTCCCTTTCGGCGCAAGTGAAGCCGGGCAACACAACGGAAACGGTGGAACTGTGGCTAAAAGCAGACGCAGGCGTTACGCCGGCGACAAACGGCTCAAGCGTAACAAACTGGGCAGACCAATCCGGAAATGCCAGAAGCCACACTGCCTCCGTAAACTTTCCTACTTACAATAGCTCAACGTTCTTGATGAACTTCCAGCCCTCTATTGATTTTAGAGGCGGAGCGAATCAAAAACTGGTCGGACCGCCGCACTTTTTGAATGCGGCACGTTCGTACACAGTGATTTACGTTTCTCAGCAGAGTAATTCGGTAGCCACTTTTCAAACAGTGTATGCTTTTAACAGCACCCGAAATAATAATTTTGGCTGGCATGACAACGGACGTCCTACCGCTCAGATAGCAGGGACAGCCGCTGTAAATATCCATTCCCATCAAGGCAATGGACGTTTGTATGGAATCAATGCAGTGACGATGCCCAACATGACAGCATCGGACAGCACCAGAGTGATTTCTTATATGAACGCCGTGGAGAACGGAACGGACTTTACCGGAACAATGGTACTTGCTGTTACAACAGGAGACGGAGTTATCGGTTCCAGTACTTCGGCAAATACCGGACTACTTCCATTCAATGGAAATATCCAGGAGATTATAGTCCTGTCGGGACTACGGGGAGAATATATTCCCAGTACGGAGTTGGAAAAAATCAATTCCTATCTTGCCATTAAATATGGTATTACACTGGAGGAAGGAAGTTATGTAGATTCCGATGGCGCTGTTGTTTGGAGCAGAAGCGACAACTACGACTACACCAGCAATATTTTCGGTATCGGACGAGACGATAATACCGGCTTGTATCAAGTACAAAGCCAAAGTATGGAAACAGACTTTATCACTATATATAAAGGTACGCTTGCCACCCTGAACAGCGCAAACACGACTTTCGGAAGCGGATTTGCCAGCGACAAAACATTTGTGATACTCGGCTCCAACGGACTGACAGGATATAAAAATGTTGCCGTAGCTCACACTAACGACATCTTTGCAAGCGGTCCCATTTCGGGCAGTATGAATGTGCAGAGCAATATCGTGTACAAGGCGCAGGTAACCGGCGGAGCCCAAACCGTAAACATCGATGTGAGCGACCCCACTGCGCTCTATGTGCTGGTTTCGTCGAGGGAAGATTTTAGACACAATGCAACGTATGTGTACGACATCACGAGCCAAACCGCACTCAACGTGGTGATCAACAATGGCGATTACGTTACGCTGGGATATGATATGGCGGGATCTGCTCCCATAGGTATGCTGAACTCTTCTTTTGTTACATGGTTGACGCCAAGCTCTTACAGTGCAGGAACATGGACAAATCATATTACCACATCCGGTACTACAGGTAATTTTACTTCGCAACAAACAGCCGCAAGTACGTCAAGCGAGGGATACGGTTTTTATCCGGCACTACTATTTAATACCAATGGATCAAACAGATTTCTATCGACAAATGGAATAACGGTAGCCCCCAGTGAGAGTTTTACCAACATTTTCGTGTATAGACGGGGTGTCGGCCCTAACACTGCCCCTGCTCAATACGACCACATACTGGGGATGGCTGCTCAGGACCGGTGGAATGCATTAGCATTTCGAAACGCGGCAGCTGATAATACAATCCATAATTCTTGGGGGAGCAATGATCATAGAGCATTGTCCAATGCGAAAGAAGGATTTCTGATTGTTACCAATCCAAATAACACCAACGGAACCCGTTTTTACTTAAACGGAACACGAACCAATGCGCCATCACTACAGTGGAATGGTTCGACCAACCGAGGAACGGGCAGGGTCGCCATTGGCACCAGTCTTAATACCGGTACGTCATCGTGGACTTATGGCGGTTTGATACAGGAGTTTATCCAAATTCAAAATCCGGCAAACGGATATATCGACCCGATCGACCTACAAAAAATCCATTCCTACATTTTCGTTAAATACAACATCCCGTTGTTGAACTATGACGATGATTATATCAACTCGGTAGGAGAAAAGATATGGGATAAAAGTGTGAATGCAGGTTACAACAACAATATTTTCGGTATCGGACGCGATGATGCCTCGCGCCTTTATCAAGTGCAGGGCAGAAGTGGAAAATCAGATTTCTTAACCCTCCATACAGGCGCGCTCGTTCAATACAACGACCAAAACGCGACATTTGGCAGCGCATTTCCTGCTGACAGAACATACGTAATGATCGGCTCCGACAATACTTCCACATCCGGATATACGCAGCTGCTGGAAGAAGAACCGGTACAATCATACATAGGCGGCGGCTCATTCCCTGCAGGAATGCTGAATGTACGCACTGCCGCTTCGTTCAAAGTGCAGGTAACCGGCGGAGGCGGTACCCAAACCGTCAATATAACAACCTCCGATAATAGAGTGCAATATGTACTGGTTTCTCCAGAGCCGGATTTTGACCCTGCATACACGCACATCTACGCCATTACGGCTCAAACGGCAAATAACGTAGTGCTCAACGACGGCGAATACATTACCTTTGTGATGTATATGCCGCTGTCAGATTCGCCGTTTGGCGCCATCAACACATCAGGTATTGTGGCATGGCTTACACCCGACACTTACGATGGAGCAGGCACATGGACAAACAAAATTACCACCAACGGAATAGGCAATTTTATGCACCAGCAAACAGCGCCGAGAAAAACAGATTTGGGCGGATATAACTTTCACCCTGTTGTCAGATTTGCTAAAACAAATGATGCCTGGGCGCCCAACAGGCTTTATTCGCAAGAACAAAGCAACATCACTGCAAGCGACAATGTGACCACCATTTTTGTATATCAACGGACGAACAGCAGGCCAGCCAACGCACTGATAGGTTTTGGCAACTCAGCAGTCGGCGGCACCGGCAGAGGGCTTTGGTTTGCAACAGCCAACAACAATACGCTTACTTCCGGCTGGAACGGTACTTCAAGAGCAATAGGAAGAGTCGAAAACGGAATATTGACCGTAGATAATCCAAACAGAGCAGGAGATCAACTGAACGTTTACAACAACGGATTGAAAACATCTTTTGCAGGACAGCAATGGAACGGAACGACAGATAATTCCCCAAACGGAAGCAGATTTGTAGCGCTCGCCTCTATTAGAAACAATGCAAACAGCACGTCTGGTCAAGGTTTTCAGGGTATTATGCAGGAAGTCATTATGATAAGGCAGCCGGGCAATGGCAATATCAATGCGCTCGATTTGCAAAAAATCCATTCCTACCTTGCCATTAAATACGGTATGCACTTGGAAAACGACGACAACTATGTGGATTCGAAAGGACAAGCGGTGTGGGGCAGAGACCCGAATTACAACCGCAACATATTCGGTATCGGGCGCGACGACATGACGAGCCTCTATCAAAAACAGTCGGTCAGCACCCACAGTGCGTCCGGTTTGGCGGTATATTTGGGCGGCACGCTTGCCAGCCTCAACAGCCAAAACGCAGGGACGCTCGAAGATATGCAGTATCTGATGTTTGCGGCACACACCACCGACCCCGATATGTCGAGAATGACGGAAGCGCTGCTCTTCAATGACGGAACCAATTTTGGAACCGACCCTGCGCCTGTCGGCATTTTGTTTGATGCCCAAAGCTGCAGGTATAAAACGGTACTGTCCAATGATTCTGCTATGACGGTAACTATCTCGTTCCATAGTCCGATTTATACCCATGTGGTTCTTTGTAAAAACGATGCGTTTGATGATAAAACCAATATGAAGCTTTATGAGCTGACAGAAGGCGTTGCAACAGTGGAATTTGACCATGACTACCGTTACTTTATGTTTATCGGTTTTGAAAAAGGACCCGGCGGACGGAAAGACGGCTTGATGTTATGGTTAAAGAGCAACGATATAAGTGCATTAAAAGTCCATCATACAGCGAGTACCGACCCAACAATTGCCGGCACTGCGCTCGGCAACCACTTTACTGATCCCGATGCAGTACCGACTGTAGATGTGTGGAGCGATTTGATGCGCGACAACCGCGGAAGCCATACATGGGAATATACTAATGTTCCTCCTATGTCAGGCACCCCTTCCGTTGCCGATTATGCGGGCATGCGCAGACCGATATATACCGAATCGCACCGCTTGTTGAACTATAAACCCGGCGTGCGTTTTTGGGGAAATCCTCCTACCACCGGAGACGCCGGCATCGCAGCTTATTTACGTAATCTGCAACCGATGACAGACAATATGGCGAAACATACTTCTTTCTTTATAATGAATGCTGACTTCAGTGGCTCTGACAGAGTATATCAAATGGGATTTAGGCCGAATTCAGTGATTCCGAATTCGTCCGTGAGCGGTTATGCACAGTGGGGTCCTGCTGTTGGAGTTATACGGCAGGGAGCTGCCGGCAGTACAATCGGTCGCGGACGCTACAGAGGAGAGGGTACCGAAGTAAACGGAAATCAAAATATATTTGTTACCGGAAATACCACCATTACGAGTTATTATATTAATACCACGAATCCCAACGCGGGAATTACTTACCGTTTTAACGGTCAGCAAGAGTTTAGAGCCAGCACGTCGGCAGGAAATCTTAACCGGCCTTCTACCATTGGAGGAGCAATCGGACGCGACAGGTGTCTAAACGGATATATGAGCGAAGTGATTATGTACAGAGGGATTATAACAGAAGAAGTGGACGGAGTAGAAAAACAGAGGGCGATTGAGTCGTATCTGGCATTAAAATATGGTATTACACTGCGCCCCGCCAACAACCCCAACCAACGGTTTGACTATAAATTCTCCGACGGTTCGTCTATTTGGAATGGAGAAACAGGTCCGCAGCGCTATGCCGACTATTACTACCGTATTGCATCGGTGATTCGCGACGACCACGCAGACCTTGACAACCGCCACTCTATTTCTACGGCAACAGGTTCAATTTTGCACTTGGGCATAGCCGGCGAATACTTGGATATAAACGGCAACGTAAGTGTGGGAACCATGGAAAATGATTTGGAAGCAGTAACTTTCGGCGACAATAATCTTGAAGGTACTACCGTTGTGCTGGAGGAAGAGTGCGGTCCCATTGACAACCGATTCAACCGGATTTGGCTCCTGCACAAAAAAACAAAAAACAACAACCAACCGGTTCACGTTCTTATCGGCGGACAGGACAACAGAGGTTTTAATATCGGAAATTTGGCAACTCCCGGAGAAATAGCTTATATGAACATACTGAGCAACAAATCCAATGAATTATATTTGCTGGTAGCCGATACGGAGGATGATATCAAGGGCAACACCTACAAGCAGGTAATACCAATGACCCACCTCAATGGATTATGGCAATGCAATTACACCTTTACAGAAGAAGATATCTATGTTACCTTCGGTTACCGGTTGAACACTTCCGGCTGTTACGACGAAGATGTTGCTTTCACAGACGCTAAAAAATTCGACTGGAAAGCATGGACGAACGCCGCTGCCAATTTGTCTCAAGTGTCGAACGGAAGGACATACACCCAGAACAACGGAGGCGCAGGAACAGACCTCGGCGATGGTGCGGTGGTAACGCAGACACAGGTAATATATCCGAACACCGTGAGAACATACCGCTATTTCCCTCGGGTAAATACCCAGCCTGCAGCAGGAAGTTTGAGCGTTAGACGCTACAATATGGGTGCTGCTCCGGGTGCAGAAATGGAAATCAAGATTACTTTCGAAAAATCCGTGATTCCCGAATTCTCCATTTCCGGTATTGATATGACAGGCTCCAGAAATTCTGCCGAAATCATAGAAATACTCGGAAACTGTCCCGATGTTTCGAATATCTCACCGCTCATTACACCCGCTGCCGCCAATACCCGTCTCAGGATAAACGGAAACAGAGTGGAGCCGAAAGAAAGAGGCGGCGGTGCAGCATCCGACAAGAGAAACATGGTGTATGTTGAATTTGAAAGCGGCGTAACAGAAATAATCATCAAGTACAAAACGACATACTACTTGCCAAGAGACAGATCCATCTTTATTTCGCCGATAACCATTCGCGCCGTACCGCCGCCGCCACCGATAAACGAAGACGGTATATCGTTTGTGAAACAGGTAAATATGAGCGAACTAACCACCTGCGAACCGGTAGAATACTCATTCTTCATCGAAAATATAAATTGCAACGAAACATATGTGCAGTTCCTCGATACGCTGCCTGCCGGTCTGATTTGGGATGAAAAATCGCTGGCGCTTGACTCGACCAACACACTGTACAACGAGAGAATCAACATCAATGAGTATGCAAAAAGCAACCTGTTGCAAATAGACAATTTGGTTATTCCGGGCACTTCGACAATCCGTTTCAGAGCGACGGCTATCTTTGAAGACAATGCACCGTCGGGTACATACAACAACCGAGCTGCAATCAGTTATGATGCCATTGAATACAGTATCCCCATAACTAAAGAACTTCTAAGCCTGGATAGACAAACGCTTGAAGAATACACTTCTCTATTGGCGGAACAACAGGTGCGGCATCAAAAGGTAGATGTGGTAGTAGTAGCGCCTCATTCGTATCGTGAGAAAGATGCAATTGAAATTACTTACAAAATTACCAATCCGAATGACCCAATACCGGATATGTATTTAGATATTGATCATAGCGAAGAAGGTTTCACTTTTGTAAGCTTTAGCAAATCAGGCGCATTCATTGAGCCGGGCAGTACAAATCCGCCTGTGCGTATAACAATCGATGACGTTGGAGGAATTCCATCCTCGCCGCTCGTGAGTATTGCAGGCGATGCAAATGGAGATACAGGATTTACATTGCCTTCGGGAGTATCCTACATTACACTCGTATTGAAAGCCGCCGATAGCGTTGACGACCTTCCGGATGAATTAGACAGTGAAGAAGAAGTGATAGGTAAAGAACCGCTCATAGTCATGTATTCATTCTCATCCGAAGCAGAAGACCCTTGCGTATTGGAATCCATGTCCAAAATGGATGGGGAAACGCTTATTCCGTATGGAAAAAAAATAACGCATATCAAAACAAACAGGAATAAGACGATAAAAATACGAAAGTAGAAATAGATTTCAATAATGTTGTTTTCGATGAAAACACATGAGAAAAATTATAATTAGAGAACCCAATCACTTTAATAATTTAAACATAATATTAACTAAAACTAAAAGAGATGAAAAAACAATTATTCTACCTCATGCTGAGCATTATGTCAATGAGTTTTCTCAGTGCTAATGCACAGATGCGAATGGGCGGAACAACAGAGCCAAATGCCTCTGCCATGTTAGATTTGAATCCTGATGAAAGTTTTAACGCTACCAGAGGGTTAGTACTGCCTCGCGTACAACTTAATTCTACTACAAGTGCATCGCCATTGCAAGCACATGTGAAAGGGATGTATGTTTATAATGTGAACAGCCCGGAAAATCCCGCCAGACCCTCCGAAGGCGTTTACTACAGCGACGGAGCTAAATGGATTAAAGCGCTTTCGACTGAGATTTCGGTAAGCGAATTACCACCAACTTTCATAACAGAAATTCAGCGTAAAATAGCTCTGAATTTCACAAGCGAGTTGGGCGACACCATTGTTAATTACATTTCACAAAATGTAACGCAAGAGCTGGTTAACAGTATTATTTCGAACGTGAACATTACCAGTTCAGAAAACACAATACTTGTTGACGGTAGCGGAACTCCGAATATAGATTTGAATGTGAATATTGAGAAAATTGCCGATAATTTGGTAAACAACGAAACTTTCATTACTAATATTTCTGAGGAATTGACCAACAACGAAACTTTCATTAACAGTTTGACTACCAACAATACGTTCATCGAAGCAATCGAAGGTATTGATACGAATACTGAATATACTGCAGGTGACGGACTGATGTTGATTGACACGGAATTCAGCGCCGACATGACTTTCATTGCTGACAGCTTGGTAAACAACGAAACTTTCATTACCAATTTGACTACCAACAATACGTTCATCGAAGCAATCGAAGGAATTGATACGAATACTGAATATACTGCCGGTGACGGATTGATGTTGATTGACACGGAATTCAGCGCCGACATGACTTTCATTGCTGACAGCTTGGTAAACAACGAAACTTTCATTACCAATTTGACTACCAACAATACGTTCATCGAAGCAATCGAAGGAA
>Ga0082212_10000347_pt1 | contig 67411 bp, 58 predicted proteins | sample TergutNt197P3_FD_71548 | JGI IMG/M metagenome (GOLD analysis project Ga0082212, IMG submission 71548) | Neocapritermes taracua P3 segment gut microbial communities from Petit-Saut dam, French Guiana - Nt197 P3 | ecosystem: Host-associated > Arthropoda: Insects > Digestive system > Gut ... | reverse complement strand
CGGTGAACTAATCGACATAGACGAAGCCGCCAAATATGTCTGCATGGGTAAGACAACTTTTTATGAATGCATCAACAAAGGGCTGATTACATACTTCCGCCCCCCTAAAGGAAAAATTCTTTTGGATACCGCAGACCTCGACGACTGGCTGCGGGTAAGCAAAGTTCCGGCCGGCGCGGTGCCGGTGAATATATAGGGGGCCGCCATGAGGAAGTAGAAAAAACAAAGGTCATTTCAAGGCGGGGTTTCTTGGCTATGAATCTTGGCCCCGCCGCAAACCAAATCACGTGAGGGAAACAGGATAACAAGCATGAGTAAATTCACACGGTCCGACATACACGCGGTTATGACCGAAGCCGGTACGAATACCGACACGGCAAGGAAACTGACGGCACTGATAATTGAGGCTCTGGCCGCAGCGATGGCGGCGGGGAAGGTGATCGAACTCCGGGGATTGGGAACGCTTGCGATGCGGGAACGGAAAGCCCGCACAATGCACAATCCCCGCACTATGGCATCGGTAGATGTTCCGGCGCGGCGCGTTGTTTTTTTCAAGCCCGGAGAAAAAAAAAGAGCGTTAAGCAGCAGGGAGGCATTATGAACGAATTATCAGACAATGAGAAATGGGAACTTGCCGTATTCTTCAAGCGGCTTAATTTCAATGACGTATACGAACACGCAAACCCGGACACATAAGAAAACCGGAAAGCACAAACCTACAGGATACTTGGCGCAATAGCGAAACTTCAAAAAGAGCTTGCCGATCAATGGTATAACCCACGCTAAATAAAGGTAGTAGAAAAAAGGTGAGTTTACCTCATTTTACCATGTTTTACCCCTCTTGACTTTACCTCCTTACTAGTCATATAAAGATAAGTAGAAACAAATGGAGTAAAAGGCGTGTCCTGCCTCATAACCCGGAGGTCAGAGGTTCGAGTCCTCTCCCTGCTAAAAAAACAGCGCTTCCTTTAGGGAGCGCTGTTTTTGTATTTGGAAGCAGGAGAGGACTCGAAACTTTTTTGCGACCCCTGAAAGCCGAGCAGGTGCGAAGGCTTGAAGGGGCAAGCGTACAAGGAAGTACGCTTAGCAAAAAAGGCGGCCTGGAGGGAGGCAACAGTAGGTTGCCGACCGGAAGGCGAGTCCTCTCCCTGCTAACATTGAGAAAGCCTTTGGAAGCCCCGGAAAGGGCTTTTTTGGCATTTCTGAACACCAAAAGAGGTTCGTTGAACTATTTTAGTCTGGGAGCTTCCCCCCAAAAAGAGAGTTCCTAACCATTGCAAATACCGAATGATATATAGAACGAAATAGAGAATGCGGGAAGCAAAAACGTTAATTCACCCAATTCCAGATAGAAAATAAAATTGGTATTATGACCACTTAATTTTTATTATATATACCATTCCAAGTTCAAGTTGAAATATTCATGAACATTATATACAATATTAAAATGAGAAAAATAAAATGACTAGAACTAAGTTAATTTATTTGTTAGGCAGAAATAAAAATGAGTTATTAGCCTATGATGAATATGATAGTGAAGGCTCTGGAAAATGGTTTACTGATAATCCCATGATGGCTGAAGAATACTATTGCCAACGTGCCTGTGAAGAAGCCGAAAAGGAAGGATTAAATGTCTATCTGTGGGAAGTAACTTATAATGTTAATGAAAAAAAGATTCTCAAAGAAGAATTATGGCTTCAGTTTTCAAATCAGGAAGCCATAAAATGGAAAAATGAACATTGGAAAAATTGATAGGGAGCTTCGTTGCAAAGCCTCTATTTTATTGTAAATACATTTGCAGCACTTCCAGGACTTCAGCCAAGTCAAGGGGCTTTCCGATATGGCCATTCATCCCGGCGCTTAAACACATTTGAATATCTTCCCGGAATACATTGGCGGTCATTGCTATTATTGGGATTCCCTGCGGTTGCCCCAATAATTGAGGAGAGTGCAAAGCATTCTCCGGCACATTTTTTGTGTTAACCCCCTGTTCAGCTTCAAAAGCACGGATACGCCGCGTCGCTTCGAGCCCGTCCATTTCGGGCATTTGCATGTCCATAAAAATGGCATCATATTTTTGGTGTGATTCAATGAACATCCTTACTGCTTCCTCGCCGTTAACTGCACAGTCTATTTCCAGACATGTCGGTGCCAAAAGCGCTGCTACAATTTCACGGTTAATTTCCACATCTTCGGCAAGTAGGATATGGCGGCCTTTGTAAATTCCTTCCATACCGTCGGTTGATTCTTCGGATTTCTGATGTGTAAGCCCAAGGTATTTACTTACCGCATCAAAGATATTGGACGGAAACAGGGGTTTCTGTAAAAATACATCCACGCCGGCTCCCTTCGCCCTGTCTGCTATTACGCTGTAATCGACAGCAGATGCCATAACTACAAAGGGATCACCGGAAGGGGACATTCTTTTTTTTAGTTCCGCCGTTAGCCCTATACCGTCCATGTCAGGTATTCTCCAGTCCACAAAATAAAGATTGTAGTTACCGCCTTGTTCTATTAACGCAATTGCCTCTTTGCCTGTTTCGGCAGTATCGCAATGGCCGCCGAATTTAACAACAATCCCTTTAAAATCCCTTAAAATATTGGGGTCGCCGTCTACAGCCAGTATCCGGATATTTTCCCAATCGATATGTTGTGTAACCGTTTTCTGATCACAGCGCTGTGTTTTTACAATAAATGTAAATACGGCGCCCATGCCAAGCTCTGATTCCACCCATATAGTGCCATCCATCATCTCAACTATTTTTTTTGATATCGCAAGCCCAAGACCTGTCCCTCCGAATTTGCGCGTTGTACTGCTTTCGGCCTGCTGGAATGGCGTGAATAGTTTCATCTGCTGTTCAGGGCTTATGCCAATTCCCGAATCTGTTATTGAGATTTTTATTTCGCAGACACCTTCAGCTTCTCCCACATAATATGTTTGCAGCTTGATATGCCCTTCCTCCGGCGTGAATTTTATTGCATTCCCCAATAGATTAGTTATGACCTGCGCTAGATGCTGTTCATCACCGAACATAATCTGGGGGATGTTTCTGTCAACATATACAGTAAGCTGCTGTTTCTTTTCATCTACCCGCATGGTGATTACATTTATTACGCGAACCAGCATTTTCTCGAAATTATATTCAGACAGCGAAAGCTCAAATTTCCCGGATTCTATTTTTGAAACATCGAGCACGTCATTGATAACACCCAATAAGTGGATTGATGCGCCTTCTATTTTACCCAGGGCGTAATCCTTCTGATCCATGCTGTTTGCCTTTATACCGATTGCCGTCATACCGATAATGGCGTTCATGGGGGTCCTTATTTCATGGCTCATGTTGGCCAAAAAGTCACCTTTCGCCTTACTCGCCACCGTAGCTCGTTCAAGCGCATCGGTAAGCTGTTCATTCATCCTGCCAAGCTGGATTGACTGTTCGTGGCGGGTAATGGAATTTACCAGCATCAACCCTGCAGAAGTCAGCATATAAACCTCGTCATCAGAAAAAACACGTTCCCGTCCACAATCGTCAATACAGGTTATTCCCCAAAACTCACCGTGTGCATACAAAGGGATAGTAAGTGTGGATTTTAAACCTATGGATTCCATTGCTTCCCGGTCTTCCGGCTCCAGTTCCGAGACCGGCCCGTTTATTGTACCGCCTCTCAGAAATAACTCCTTCCATGCGGTGCTGTATTGGAGCCTTGTTCCAATTGGGACGATATTGTTGCCAAGGTCGTTATCGGGGGACCAATCATATCTAAGGGTGTAATGGAGGATGCCGCCAACCATCTCATTCTGCCAGATTTGAACACGGTCTGCCTCCATCTGACACCCTATCAACCCCATACACTCTATCAGTGATTTTTCGAATTTTTCTTCACTCACCGGAGCGAGCAGCGAAAACGCAACTTTGTTCGTAATTTCAATCAACTCGCTGTGATGAGCAGTTTTTTCCTCCATCTTTTTTTGTTCACGCATCAGCATAAGCCCCACGATGGAAATTATCAGGCTAACCAGTATTGTTACAACAAAGTCTGTACGCCGAATTTGCTCGATCTCCGCAATTATTTCGTCAATGTCCTCATAGTAATTGCCGGTACTGATATACCATCCGTAAGGCTCATATTTTAGGGTATAGCCCCTTTTTAGGTACGAACCATTTTCATCTCCCATTTTTCCAAAATAAAATTCCGAATAACCGCCGCCCTCATCCCCTTTCATTATAAAATTCCGAATCAGGTATGTACCTTCCTGATCCTGCAGGTCCCATCGCATAGTACCTTCGTTTACAGGGTTGTAGTGGGCTACACAGAACCCTTGGGCTGTGTCGGCAAAAAAATAGCCGTCGTCTTTTCTGTCTGGTGCGCTGTTGTACCGTGTATCGCGAATCATTTTTTTGGCGATTTCTATGGAGGTTTCTTCCGTAATATATCCTTCCAAATACATTTGTCGGTTAATCTCCAGTGAGCTGACAAGCGTTTCAACGGCGATTCTTATATTGTTATCAAACCCATCTTTGACATACATAATTTCATGGGTTAATGCCCTGTTCAGGTTAAAAAGAGACAGCCCGGAAAGTATTGCAACAAAAACAATTATTAGTCCGCCGGTTGGAAGCGGTTTTTTCCGCTGCATATCCTGTTTCTTCCTGGAATGGTAGTCGTTTGGCTGTCCCATGATCACACCTCTTTTTGGCATATCAAATAACGTACAATGGGTTTTTTTACGACCCCGAATGCAGCATCGCTTCCCGAAGGATAGCGTTCATGCGGGTCTGATAGCCCCTCCCCGCACTTCGTAACCATTCAATGACATCGGCATCAAGCCGGACATTGACCGATTTCTTGATAGGTTTGTAGTTTGCCATGTTCCGGTAATGGGAGAGCCTTAAATGTGCCTGTTGCTTATCGGGCAATTCCAGACTACCAAGAGTGGAACCTTCGCTGCCAGGCAGCCTGGTTGCGGGTTCCGGAAAATCCGTATTCTTGAAAGCCTTAATTTCTTCCAGTCTCTTTTTTATAATTGGCATTGTATAACCCCTCTTCTGGCGGTTCCGCTTTGCGAGTTGTAAAAACTTTGCTCTTGTCTATACTTTATTGTATAGTCATTTTTTGGACTTGTCAATGCAAGCGAGAATTATAATGAAATAATTAATACAATTTACTCGTACATGGTAAAAGCTGCCCAATAGAACGGGTGGCTCCATTTGCTGTCGCTGCGGAATTCTTTTTTTGCCAGGTAGTATGCTTCCTTAAACGATTTCTTTTCCTTTAATACCTTGCTGTAGACCGATGTCATTAAGGCTGTTGTCGCCTCGTCGTCTATTGACCAGAGGCTTACCCCAACATTCTTTGCGCCGCTTACAAGGAATGCCCGGGCCATGCCGACCATCCCATCCCCGCGCTTAACCGTGCTTAGCCCTGTCTCGCATGCAGACAGCAGCACCATTTTTGCTTTCAGGTTCAGCAGGACAATCTCCGGTATGGTAAGGTAACCGTCTTCCCCTGTGTAGATCAAATCCGACACTTCCGACAACACAATGCCCGAACGGCCCTGATCGTTTTCGTTAAAGTACCCATGGCAGGCAAAATGCAGTATGGGGTATTTTGCAAGCTCGCCCCTGGCAGACAGCCTTTTTATCTGAGCCTCGCTTGCATTCTTTCCCAGGACCGCCTGCATATCTTTTGATGAATCCACCAGTTTTTGGAGGTTTTTTACTTCGGTCTCTGTACCGGGGAGGTCGTACCAGGAAAGCTCCTGTGTCCCGGCAGCAACTGCAAAGCCGCGCTGGCCGCGGCCGACGGATGTTCCCTTGCTGCTATACAAAGCGCCGCCGAATGCCATAACGGGCAGGTTTTGCTTAATGTTAAGTTTAGCAGCCAACACGCTTACCGAGATTGAGGGGGATAAGCTTATCCGGTATTTTTCCCCCAAATCGGCGCTGCCGCTGTTTTCCCGTAAAACATCGAATGGCAGGTGCCCCAGGTTGCTGTCCGGGACAATTATTAATTCCTTAATATTGGCAGGGATATGGGGAAGCACCGGTTTAATAAGCGCGTTGAAAAGGCCGTTACGGTCTTTTTCCAACAGGGCAATGCTGCTTTGGGAAATTATCCCGTTCCGTAAATTGTTGATTGCGACGGCATAATCATAAGCAGGGTCCAGGCGGACTGCGGTAACGCCCTTGTTGGTAATAACCAGGCAGTACGAGTTAACGGTAGGCCGCTCCTGATAATCACTAATAGAGACGACAGATGTGGGCGCTTTGAATTCGACACTGGAATCCCAGATAACATATTCCAGGATTACGCGGTCCTTCCCGGCAAACGATTTTGCCTGGGCAATGGTTGCTGTTTTTGGGCTGCGAAGTTCGGCATAGCGGGGGAATCTTTTGGCAATTTTATTCTCCAGGGTTTGCAGGGCAGCTTCTGTTTTGGTTAACTCAATCCCGGCATCAGAATATTGTTCCGCATCAACTTGCGGGTTTAATTTAGATTGCAAATGCTGAAGACTTTCTATTGAAGCAAGAAGCCGCCGGACTTCCTTTACATCGGACTGGGGTATACCAGGGAGATTAAGCGCTGCTTCGATCCCCATCTGTTCCAGGAAGCCCCTGCTGCGGAGCGCTTCGGAATATCCAAAAGCTTTTTCGGCGGTACCAAAAGTAGCTTCCAGATCAACCCCTACATAGTATTGGAAGAGCTGTTCCGCCATTATCCCGGTGCCGCGCGAGCCAAGGCTGGAACGCGCTTTTTCTGCCCTTTCGATACTTTTGCCGACTGCTTCGCAGGCAATGGCTGCGAGTTGTTTGTCATTGCTGTTGCCGTTTATTGTATTGTTAAGGTATGGGTAGTTCTTGTAAAGGTACCCGGCAAATTCCCATGAAAGAAGAAATGTATCCAGCATATTGCTGCTTTTTTCTGCCAACTCAATTGTTTTTTTGTAATCACTTATTGCCTGGCTTGCCATATTTTTTTTAAAATATGCTTCGCCGCGGCCTTGAAAGGGTGAGTAAGATTTTGGGTTTAGCGCAATGGCTTTGGTAAAATCCGCAATTGCCAGATCCAGTTCGCCTTTTTCCAGATAGGCTGTCCCCCTGTTTACCCATGCGCCGTCGTAGCCGGGATCCAGTGAGATTGACTTACTATAGTCTGTGATAGCTTTTTCATGGTCGCCTTTTTTGGAATAAACCAGCCCGCGGTTATTCCAAGCTGCAATGTAATTGGGATCTATAGAAATTGCCTTGTTAAAATCAGCGATAGCTCTTTCATATTCGCCATTGTCATAAAATAACAGCCCCCGGCTATTGTATGCGCTAAAGTTATCTGGATCTAATAAAATTGCTTTGTTATAGTCATTAATGGCATGGTTAATTTCACTTTTAATTGAATAAGCATTCCCTCTTAATATATAAAGGAATACCTCATTGGAGTCAATGGAAATAGCTTTACTATAATCTTCTATAACTCGATCAATTTCACCTTTTTTCCCGAAAGCAAGCCCCCGACATACAAAAGCAGCAGCATAATTTGGGTTTATGGCGATTGCACTGTTGTAATCTTCGATGGCTTTATCCAGATCGCCTTTTTCATAATAGGCTAATCCCCGATAAAGCCAAGCAGGTGTGTATTTTGGATTTATGGCGATTGCCCTGTTATAATTCGATATTGCTGTGTCCAGCTTACCGTTTTCCTGGTTTATTTTACCCTGTTCAACCCAAGATCTTGGATCATCCATTATCTGTGCAGTTAGAGAAAATGTGGAAAAAACGGTAAATAATATCAAAACTGTTAGTTTTTTCATAATGCCAATTTATTAGAAGTGTTGATTGTCAATTAATGCGGGTAACATTTTGTCCTGCAGCCACGCTGCCGCCGGGTGTGTTTACACAACTGCCGGCGCCGCGTGCTGCCCTTGATAGGATTAGGCCTTCGCCTAGGTTTTCATCAAATCGTCAAAAGAGATAGAGGTCTCTTCTGCAGATATCTTCATGGAAAAACTGGCCCCTGTGTACAGGTTTTTAGAATTGATGTCTTCTGTTTCCACAATTGTTATTATGAAAATAAAAGACCCGGTGCCGGTATACGGCTTATAGGATTTTCCATCCAGTAAACTAATGGTAACCGAATCTGACCTTATTACTTTGGGGGGCAGGGTTAAAGCCACTGTTTTGTTGGATTTGGAATCTGCAATGCCAAAAAAGGCATAATTCCCAATATACTGCCTTGGTATATCTGTAACGGTAATTTTCTTTTCAATTTTTTTGGCAGAAAAACAGAAAAGCAGGACTCCTACAAGCCCTAAAATCAAAATAATCTTATTTTTCTTCATTGTTTCAATCTCCCTTTTGTTTGCGTACTTAAAAGTCCATGGTGATCGCCATTAAAAACGACGTTTTAATAATGACAATCCAGCACATTATGTAAAGGATTATGTACATGGACTACTCTTTATATGGTATATAAAAATTATTCATCTGTCAACCATAAGGATCGACTGGTGCCTGTGTTTTGCAGTAATGGGCCCTGTGTACACCCGGTAGAAATGAGGGAAAAAGCTTAAAAACCTTTAAATTTCAGTACCCAGCATTTCCGCATAGTAACGGCTTTCCAGGTCTCCTTCGTCTATACCTGCTTTTGCCAATAATGTAAGGAGTTTTTTCCGGGTCAATGCCACAGCTGCCTTGCTGTCTTCGTTCGAAATTATCTCCAGTTCCAAAAACCACCCCAGGTTTTTAATCCGGCCCTTTTTCGCCGCGCCGGTTTTTTTGGGGTTTTTCCTGACGGCACCGCTTACCTTGCAGAGTTCGGCCGTAATCCCGCTGTACTGCCAGGCCCACCCTTCCTTGTGCTTTTCTATTTGTTTTTCCAGGCCCAGCTGCACAAGAAGTTCCTCGAATACCTTTTTGTCCGAGACTTCCAGTTCGTGTTCATCGTTTACTTCAATCCCATTAACTTTTTGCTTGTTTTTCCAGGTTACCAGGGTTTTAACGCTGTTTCCTGCTGTTTCCTGCCTTACCCGCGGCCCCGAGTAATAATGCAGGACACCGGGGGCAAGCCAGTATGTGTCGTCTTTGGAAATAGCCACAGCCACCCCGGCAATGGCTTCGAGTCTTTTTTTGCATTCCCTGTAATTGCCTGCATGGGCCTTTAGTTCAATTTCTGCCATACATTACTTTACCATAATTTGCAGAAATGGTATAATAATGATTCCTATGTTTGTATCCATTGCAGTCGATCCGGGCGGGGAAGGCCGGGCAAAAGAGTTGACAGAACTCCTTATTCAATATGGTTTTGACAAGGTTCAGCGGGGGCTTTGGGAGTCTACCGTTGTTTCGCCGGAGACACTTAACCGCCTTAAACGGGACCTTGACCGTTCAACAGATGCTTTCGACAGGCTGCGGATTTTTCAGTTTCCCGTAGACGGCACGCTGGTGCTTACAACATTACGCGATAAAAAATGGCGGCGCCTTGTTGCCAAGGGCGGCGAAACAACACTGCCAAAACCGGTAACAGTGGTTCAGACAGTCGCAGTGCCGGTAAGGGCCAGGCCTGTTAAAACAGTTACCCGCCATGGACGCAGGGCTACCGATAAATAAGTACGAAGACAGGAGGAACCATGTTATTAATAGAATTGGGAAGCCCTGTGGCCGAACTTTCCGCAAAGATACTCGATGCCTGGAGGCGTCTTTGAACAGCCCCAAAAGGGTTCCGGAAAAACAATAAAAGAACACATACAGGGACTCGAAGAGGAATCGGGAATGGCCGGTTTTTGGAATGATCCGTCAAAAGCGGAAAAAACCATGGGGGAGCTTAAAGCCCTTAAAAACCGCTATGAACCCTGGCAGAACCTAAAAGCCGAAACCGAAGACCTTGCGGCGCTGCTGGAACTGGCAAACGAAGCCAGGGACGAAAGCCAGAGCCAGGAAATAGAAGCGGCGCTTAATACGCTTGCCGCACGTTTTGAAAAACTCAACCTGGTAGAACTAATGTCCGGCGAAGTGGATCAAAACGGCTGCTTCCTTACTATCCACTCCGGGGCCGGGGGTACGGAAGCCTGCGACTGGTCAAAGATGCTGTACCGTATGTATTTACGCTGGGCGGAGCGGCGGGGCTTTTCCGTGGAAGAAGTCGATATGCTGGAAGCCGAAGGGGGCATTAAGTCGGCAACCTGTAAAATCGAAGGGGATTATGCCTTTGGCTGGCTAAAGGGCGAATCCGGTGTTCACCGGCTTGTTAGAATTTCCCCGTTCGATTCCAATGCCCGCCGCCATACTTCTTTTGCGTCGGCCTATGTTTTCCCCATCCTGGACGATTCAATCGAGGTGGAAGTGCGCCCCGAGGATTTGCGTGTTGATACCTACCGTTCGGGGGGCGCCGGCGGCCAGCATGTAAACAAGACAGACAGCGCCGTCCGCTTTACCCACTTGCCTACTGGGATTGTTGTTGCCTGCCAAAGCGAACGGAGCCAGACAATGAACAGGGCCACCGCGATGAGCATGTTAAAAGCACGGCTCTACGAACATTACCGGCAGGAAAAAGAAAAAGAAAATTCCCGTTTTGCCCAGGAGAAAAAAGACATTTCCTGGGGAATGCAAATACGATCGTATGTGTTTCAGCCCTATACAATGGTAAAAGATTACCGGACCAAAGCAGAAACCGGCAATATCCAGGCTGTAATGGATGGCGACATTGAAATGTTTATCGAGGAATATTTAAAGTCATGCGCGCTGTAAAACTGTTTGCCGTTCATGGAAAGCGCCCGGTTACTACCGTGCTTATATTCCTTGTCCTTTGTTCCGCTCTTTTTGCAAAAGGCAAAAAAGAAGAAGAAAAGCGTGAAGAAGTAAATAAAGATTTTATCCTGTGCATAACTTCATTTAATGTCGAAGGCCTCCCCCCCGGTATGCAGATCCTTGGTTCTGTTTTACAAAAGGAGCTTGTTGTTGATCTGGCGCGTATCCATTATAGGGTAAGAAGCGATGATGAAATCTCCCGTTACCAGGAACTCGCCATAAGAGCTGCCATGTCGGATGCCGCTGCAAAGCTGTCATCTAAACGGGCAGAACGTGATGCGCTGCTGTTCAGCGGGGCCCCGGACTGGAAATATAAAAAAGAGATAAAAAAAATTACGAAAGAAATATTGGAGCTGGAGGATGCATATAAAAAGGCAGCAGATGCAATACCGCTAATTGCCGGCAAGCCATTGTTTTTAATAAGCGAGTATAATCAACAGAATGGCTTTCCAATCCCACCACAGAGAGGGGAAGAAGAGGAATTTTTAAAAACCTATAAATACGATGCTTTTTTGGAAGGGAAATTCCAGCTTGCCTATGGGCGGGTCTATGCAGAGTTCCGGTTTTTTACCAGGGGCGGCTCTTTTGTTTATGAAGATTACACTATTTTTTCCCAGGAAGATTTAAATGAAGCTGCAGATGAATTAAAGAGCCGGTTTTTGGCCGCACTTGTAAACGCTGAACCGGCTGGATTAAAGGTAACAACAGAACCGGCAGATGCGCGGCTGGAAGTTAACGGCAGGCTTGCAAACACCGGGGAGACGGTTGAGCTTCCGCCGGGGCCTGTAATAATCTTTGCCAGTGCCGATGACTACCAGGCTGTCGAAAAGGAAATTGAGCTGGAAGGCGGGGATACGCAGGAAATAACTTTTGTCCTAATGCCCCTGGCAATGGAAACAATAGGTATCAATATTCCGGGTAGCGGCAGTTTGGTTTATATGGGTGCTATGTTTCTTGGCGGGGATATTGCCGCAGTTGAATACAAAGAAACTGAAACAGCAGAAGTTGAAACAGCAGAAGTTGAAAAAACAGAAGTTGAAATGACAGAGAATGATACAGCAGAAAATGAAACAGAAACAAACGAAACAGCTATACTGGAAATTACCCCGGAAGAGGGCGGGGAAATACAGCCCAGGCTTTTTTCGGTCTATGTGCCGATTGGCCAGTACCGGTATATCCGGGTAGAAACCGAAGACGGCCTGACAGGGGAAGCAATCGTGAAAGGCAGAGCGGGGGACGAAGAAAGGGTAATCACCCTGCAGCCCAGGAAACTGCCGGGTAAAGACGAAAAGCCGGTGGAAGACAAACGGAAAAAATTCTACGGCGCATACGGCCGTTTATGGGCTGCCCTGCCTGTGGCTTTTTTTGCCTTTGGCGTATACCGGAACTATAACAATTCCTATAACGCAGCAGTCTACAGTACAGGCAACCACAGCCTTTATAACAGTACAAGGACTTCATTGTATATTTCTATTGGCGCATGGTCTGTGGCGGGCGCTTTTCTTGTTGAGACTTTGGTGCGGATGGGCATTTATGTCCGCACAGCTACCAAAGAATCTGTCCCGCTTGTTAAATAAGGGTGAAAGGATGAGTTTTGCAGGCAGGGTAAAGGATTTTTTTAACCTCAAGACTTCCCTGGCAGATGATTTTTTTGACGGGCTTTGCGATCTGTTGGTAGAGGGGGACTTTGGCGCTGCCCCCGCCATGAAGCTGGTTGAACGCCTGGAACAGATCGCCAAAAAAGAAAAAATTACCGATCCAGCCCAATTAAAAGAAAAATTTGCACAGTTATTGGAAGACGGGCTTCTTACCGCCAATCCTGATGGGCAATTGGGAATTGGCTTAAACAATGCCGGTGGCCCGCCGGGGGCAGGGATTAAGGTAATCCTGCTTTTGGGTGTAAACGGCGTTGGAAAAACTACCACTGCCGCCAAGCTTGCCTGCCGCTACCTTGGCCTGGGCAAAAAACCAATCCTTGCCGCTGCGGATACTTTCAGGGCCGGGGCGGTAAACCAGCTAAAGATTCACGGCGATAAAATAAAGACCCGCGTTGTGGCACACCAGCAGGGCGGGGACCCTGCGGCAGTCGTTTATGACGCCCTGGAAGCGGCCATGGCCGGCGGGGGGGACCTTATCATAGCCGATACCGCAGGGCGTATGCACACAAAAGCCGCCCTTGTGGAAGAGCTTAGAAAAATCGGCCGTGTACTGGAAAATAAGCTCGGCAATAATGGAGATAGCGGACCGGTGCGCTGTATCAAGTGGCTTGTGCTGGATGCGACAACAGGCCGTAATGCGCTTGCCCAGGCGGGGACTTTTCATGAGGCGGTGGAGCTGGACGGGGTTATTCTTACAAAATACGATTCAAGTGCAAAAGGCGGGATTGTTTTTTCCCTTGCCTCGGAATTAAAGCTCCCGGCGGTTTTCCTTTGCGACGGCGAAAAATACGAAAATATCAGGGTTTTTGACAAGGCAGAATTTGCCAGGGAGTTTGCGTCTTAGGCCTTACCTGCGGCAGGCTTTTTTTTGAAAGCCATTGCCTTTTCGTAGTCTTCGGAAATATCTTTTAGTTTTTCGTTATAGCCTACGGCAATTTCCTTCATTTCTTCTATACTAAGCATTACAGATGTTACCCTGTCTACGATATATTTATGGGCTTCGTCCAGCGCTTCTTCCACAAATTTTTTATTATCAACCCATTTGTAAAGGTCTTCATCCTTAATATATGCCCTTTTTTTAACCAGGATTTTCCTCTCCAGGCTGCTGCCGTAGCGGATACAGACATAGCTGTACCCGTTGCTTTTGTCCCTGTCGTAGCTCCATTTGTATTTGGAAAATTTGTTGAATTCCTTTAAGTCAAGCGTTTCCAGGTAATCAAAGTATTTTCCGATTATCCTGAAACAAATCCTGTAGTCATCTTCTATGACCTTTATGGCGTTTTCTATATTCTCGTTCATTTGTTTAGCGGCTCTTTTCCCATAATATCATACATTCCGCCGGAATTATAGGGATTTTTTCACTTTTTTCCTTTCCAGTACAAGCAAAAAACGTCTTTTTACCCTATAGGAGCTGATTGGGGGGAAAGGAGTACATATGTTTTACAAAAATTTTTTTCTTCTGCTTTTATTGCTGCTTGGTGTTTTTATATCCTGCAGCGCGGGGGCGGAAATATCCGGCGGCCCTGCAATGTTGCAGGACAAGGGCACTTTAGCGCCAGGCTGGGAAAAAATGCCGGATGAAGCAGTGCCGCTGCCTGCTGAACTGGATGAAATCGCCGAGCTGGAAAGGTCGGGCGGCTTTGTTCCCGGGCTTGGCCTGGCTGAATCAAAGCTTAGGGAAGATGCCGGGGATTATGCGGGTGCTGTACTGGCGGTATACAAGGAATTGGCCTGGGCTTATGCCCTGGGGGCAGCGGATGTTTCGGGTGATGTAATAAAGCAGGGCCTTCAAAAACTGCTGGAAGCCGAAACACCCTTTACAGAGGAAGCCCGGGAAAAAATTGAAGAGGCAGTCGGGGCTATACTTGCATATTTTAACGGCAGTTATGATCAGGCGGAAAAATCGCTTGGTAAACTCTTTGAGAACGAAAAAGAGTTGGACAGTTTTTCCCGGTATATGCTTCTGGTGTGCGCCCTGGAAAAAGGGACTGCGGGAAGGGAAGACCGCTCCTCCTATGGGGCAATCCGCTCGCGTTACGTATTTTTTCCCGAGTATTGGTATCACCTTGCACGGGCGGAAGATTCCGCACAGTATGCCGAACGGTGCATCAACCTGTCGCCTGCCGGGCCTTATGCAGCGGAATGCAGGGTAATACTCGCAAAGGCAATGGGTTTAAAGGCGGAGGATGCGCCGGTGCTTAAAACCAGGATGGAAATTGAAACAGCGGTTAAAGAAGCTGTTAACCAAAGGAATCCGGAACTTCTTGGCCCTTTACTGCCTCTTGCCGCCCTGCCCGATAACCCTTCCACACTTTATGCTTCCGGGGCAATGCGCGCCCTGGCGGCCGAAAGTATTTTCCGCAGCTGGTTTTCTGCGGAGGCGGAAAAAGCCCGTGGCAGATTGGCAGAACGACTGCAATATATTTCCAGAGGTTAGTATGAATAAAAAACAAATAGTTATTTTTCCCCTTGTTTTTTTGCTGCTGTTTTTTATTTCCTGTAAGGAGGAAGTTGATGAAGAAACGCTGCTTCTCTATAGCCGTGCTTCCGCCGCCTATGCCCAGGGCCATTTTGAGGAAAGCTCTGCCATGCTCGAAAAAGTGCGGAGTTTTGCCCCTGCACTCGTTCTGCGATCCAAGGCACTCTATTTTTCCGGCAGGGGGGAAGAAGCGGAAGGCATATTGCGCAGGGCGCTGCGTTCTGCTCCGGGATCGGGGGAGGCAGCCCTCTTTCTTGCAAGGATACTGCGCGAACAGGACAGGGATGAGGAAGCCCGGGGGCTTATAGAGATAATGCTCCGTAATAACCCGCAGGACATACGTGCCCTTCGTCTTGCCTCCAGCCTTGCTTTTGAACGCGGCGATATCCAGGACGCATCTGCTTTTTTGGACAGGGCAGTGGAAGCCTCGGCAGAAACGGCCCTGGTTTTTGTAGACCGTGCCAAATTCCGCTGGACAAGCGGGAATGGCAGCGGCGCTTTGGAAGATCTGCGGAAGGCGGAACTGCTTCTGCCCTGGAATTCCGGTTTGAATAAGGGGATTAGCGATCTTGCAACAGTTATAGATACCATGGAGGCGCTTAAATGATTAATACAATTCGCAGTACATCATTTCTTTTAATTCTTGCCGCTTGTATTGGTTTTTGCTCTTGTTCCATTCTTGGCATCCCATCGGGGTTTAATTGGTCGCCAGGCTCGGGTAAAAAGCACGGCGACATAAAGGTGGGGACAATCCGGGTAGATAAAAATGCAGACTGGGATTCTGTCGAAGCAGAAACAAAAAGGCTCCTGCCATTGCTGCTTTCCCAGGCAGGGTATGGGCAGGCTTCGCAAAAAACAGACTCCTTACTGCCAATAATTGAGAACAAAGCAGATGTTGTTTTGATCGAGCGCGAATACATGAAAAACTGGAAAACCCTGCGTTCGCTTTCTGCAGAGGTACTAATTTTTGAATGCAGAATTATTCCCGATTTAAATGATCCTTCTGTATTGATCGAAGAAAAAAATTTACTGGCAGCAGGGAAAGCCCTGCTTTCCGGTAAAAAAAGTTTTTCTTCTTCTAAAGTTCTTTATGATCTATTGGAACTGGCTTTGTCCAATGCATTAAAGGCGATGCCAAAAAGATGAAAACTATCTGCGTTTTAACTCTTTGTTTCTTTCCTTTTCATTTTTTGGCTGCACAGCAGACAGATGGCAGGATGATATTGAATTTTGAGCAGGCAGGCCGTATGGCAGTGGCTGCTTCGCCGGAATTAAGGCAGCTTCGCGCCCAAAGGGCATTAAGGGAAGGAGCCTGGGCATTGTCATTACGGGCATTTTTACCCCAGCTTGGTATTGTTATTTCCGAAGATGACAGGCTATCGCAGATAAGCGCCGATTCGTTCACCAAAAATTATTCAATTAATCTTGAACAGCTGGTGTTCGACGGCGGAAGAACCAGGACAAGCCGGAAGATAGAGAGGGCAGAATTGAACCTCCTTGCCGGGGAACTAAAACAGAACGAGGCGGCTGTAACGGACAGTGCTGTTTCCATGTACCATAAAATTTTGCTGTCGCAGATGTTTATTTCTATCCGTGAGGCAGCCCTTGTGTCCCTAAACGAGCAGAGGCGGATCCTGGCAGAAGAACTGGCATTGGGCATGGTTATCCCCCTGGATTTGGTTCAGGCAGAAATTACTGTTAGGGAAGCGGAACTGGAACTCCTGGCTATGAAGATACAGGAAGAAGAGCTGGAAAAACAATTCGCGGAATTACTGGGGCTGGAAGCATTGCCGGAATTTTCCGAAAAGATTGATATTTACCGTTCGGCAGTTATACCTGGCAAAGATGATGTCCGCCGGTCTGCACTTGCAAGGAACCCTGCCTTACGACGGATTATCCTTGCAATTATGCAAAAAGAAGCAGAAGCAAAGTATGCTTCCCGCAGCTGGATCCCAACAATAAAAGGGATGGTAACTTATTCTGTAAGCGGGCAGCATTATCCGCTTAACCGGCAAAGCCTGCTGGTCGGATTATCACTTAGTTTTTCTTCTCCGTTTTTAAGCGTTAGTACCATGGGGAATACAGGCTGGGAATTTCCCTATGACAGAACTGCCAGAATGCAGGGTTCAGTTTCGCCATTGCCCGATCCTGTTTCCAGTATGGGGGCAAAACAGGCTTCACTCGCACTTGTATTTGAATATGAAAATTATTTAATCATGCAGCAAAGGCTGGAAAGGCAGGCAGTGCTTGAAGTAGAGAATTTGCATTTAAACGAAGAACGGCGGATGCTTGCAGTTGAATCATTAAAACTTGGCGCCGAGAAATACCGTTTAAGCGAAGTACTTCTTTCCCTGGGGCGGATTACCAGGGTTGAGCTTATGGAACAGCGGCTTGAGTTTGAAAAAAAAGAAATGCTTGCCGCAGAAGCTGCGGCAGCTCTGCTCGAAGCGGAACGCTCAATAGAAAGAATTCTGGATATTGCACCGGGCAGCCTGAATAGTTTCTTTGGACGGGTTACACAATAAAAAATTATGGAGGGTTAATAAAATGTTTAGGAATATTACAATTTGTTTTCTTTTACAGCTTGCTGTTTTTATTTCCTGCGAAAAAGCACAGGCTTCTTCGGATGGGTATATTAAGCGGGTTAAAGTTTCAGCTGTGGAAGAAAAATTATTTGCACAAGAAGTGTCGGGTTTTGGAAGCCTTGCATTTCTTACCAAAGTAGATGTAAACGCTTCCCAGGATGGTGTGGTACGGCGGATATATTTTCGTGAAGGGGCAGTTGTACCCAATGCCGTAAAAATTGTCGAGATGGATAACCCCCAAATCGATCTGGCTGTTGGGCGGGCAGAGAATGCTTATTCCCAGGCTGCTGCATCGCTTAAGTTATCGAAGTCGCGTTTACTGGAAGCCGAGTTCAGGGCAGAAGCAGAAATTCTTGGCCTGGAAAAAGCCGAAGCAGAATACGCCCAGGCAAAAAAAATTATTGAAGAGCAGCGGAGGAAGGCGGAAACAGAAGAAAAACTCCATTCAGCCGGGGGTCTGAGTGAAGAAGCAATAAAAGAAACCCGCTTTAACCTGTTAAATGCCGAAGAACAGCTTCGCCTTATGGAAAGGGATTTGCAGATCCGTGCAGTCGGGCTAAGGGATGAAGACCTTAAAAAGACAGGTTTGTTTCCGGCATCCGGTTTTAATTCGGGTGCAGAACGCCGTTCCGCGCTTGTTGCCCTTTCTACGATTACGCTAAGGGCGGAAACGGAAGCGGCGGAAGCTCAGCTGGAAGCAGCTGTTAAAGAACTGGAATCGATCCGTCTTGCCAGGTCCGAATTAACAATTTTTAGCCCTGCAGCGGGTATTGTCGGTGCCCGTTACCTTGAAGTTGGAGAGAGGGCAAAAAAAGAAGATAAAATACTTACCTTAATGGATACCGGCGCCCTCTATGTTATTTTTCCACTGCGGGAAACTGATGCACTGCGGCTGGTTAAGGGAATGCCTGCAAAAGTAAAAGTTGACGGCGCAGGGGATGTTTTTGACGGCACAGTCGATCTTGTTTCCCCACAGGCAGATAGCAGTTCTTTTACCTTTTCTGTCCGTGTATTGCTGCCGCAGGAAGTTGTTGCTTCCGGCGACAAACTAAAACCCGGTATGTTCGCCAGGGTAACCATCCGCCTTGAAGAAGAACATTTTAGCCTGACAGTTCCGGAAAGCGCCGTCGTTAACCGGAATAACGGCGAAGGCAGTGTCTTTGTTGTAAACCAGGGAAGGGTTACAGAGCGGAAAATTAAATTCGGCGAGCAGAATGGGGAAAGCATTGCAGTTTTTTCCGGGTTAAAAGCCGGAGAAATTGTAGCGCTTAACCCCGGTGCTTCATTAAAGGAAGGATCACATGTTATTCCGGAGTAATTACAGCCGGTTTCTTTTTTTGTGTATTTCCGCAGTTTTCTTTTTGGGGGACTGCAGCGGTTTTATTAATCTAAAAAGGATTGGTTATGGCATTATCCCCGGTATAGATAATACAGTTCTGGGCAGCGATACAACAACCCTTTCTGTTTTTTTTGATACGGCAATGGATAAGCTGGGCACGCAAAAAGTACTGTCGGTTCAGGTTTCCGGGTCGTCTGTCAAGGGCGATCTGTTTTGGCGGGGGGATGAACTTGTTTTTTCCCCGCTGGAAAACTGGCTGCCCGGAGTACGTTATACCCTTAATCTGGAAGGGGTGATCTATGCTCTGGACGGCAGGGAGGAACGTATATCGAAACATATTTCCTTCTATGCACTGCACCGGCTCCCATCCCCGTATGCTGTTTCATTCAGCCCAGCAGATGGCGCTTCGGTAGGGGTAACAAGCAATGAAAATGCATTCGTTTCGATTACATTTTCCCAGCCAATGGACAGGTACAGCACTGTCGATGCTTTTTCTATTGAAGGTGCTGCCGAAAGGGACTATGTCTGGTCTGCCGGCGATACAGTACTGGAGGTACACCCAAAAAATACCTTAAATCCCTGGACAGTGTACCGCTGGAATTTAACCAGCAAAGCAAGAGGAAAAAACGGTGTTCCCATGGGCAGGGATATTGGCGGCCGTTTTGTTACCGATGCCGACAGAACACTGCCCGCTGTACAAGAGGTATTTCCCCTTATCAGGGGCGGGCCGGATTCCGGGTTGTGGTGGCTGCGGACGGGCGCCCCAATCGAAAGTGGTTTTGGTTCTGGCCAGGCTATAGGGGTAATGTTTACTAAAGCAATGGATGAGGCAACCCTGCGGTCAATACGTTTTGAACCGCCTCTTGCTGGGCGCTTTGAAATGTGGAAGCCGGATACAATTGTATTTATCCCGGACCGCGATCCCGAACCGGAAAGAACCTATACAATGATTGTTTCTGCAGACTCGAAAGATTCAGGCGGGCTTAAAATGGAAAAGGATTTTTATCTTTCATTTGTTGCCGATATTCCTTTTCTTTCAATTCTTTCCCTGGATGCGGGTTTTGGCGGGGCAGTACCGTATCAATACAATATTTACCCTGCCAGTGCGGTATTACCGGAAGGCATTTGTACAATAGCCATTCGTTTTTCCCATGCGATAGACGCAGGTTCCCAATCGTCCATTGTGCTTGCGCTAAGGCTGGAAACATTTTTCCCATTAACATTAAAACCAATCAGTTTCCGGTCAGCACGCTGGTGGTCTGCTGATACATTAATTTTACAGTGGGAAGGGATTGAACAAAGTATTGCCGGTGAGAAACATTATTACCGGCTTGTTCTGCCAGGAGGAAGGAACGGTGTTACCGATGGCAGGGGATCTTATTTAAGGGAAGATATGTTTTTTTTCCTGGAAATTGAAAACGGGGGCCCATAGGAATGAAATTTTTTAATATGGATAAAAATGCCGGACTGGACATTATAAACTTGGCTGTCTATGGCATTTTAATACTTGTTGTATATTCAATTTTATTATTTACCCTTTTTTCCTGCGATATTCTGCGGAACGGAGTTTTCGAGGTTGTTGCCTGGAATCCCGGGGGCGGGTACCATGATCCTGTAAAAATAAATGTTATGCTTGCTTTTTCCCTGGAGCCGGATCGAAACAGTGTAGAGCGTTCCTTTTCGCTCAGCGAAAACGGGCAGAACCTTTCCGGGCATTTTTCCTGGCAGGGGAACCGCATGATTTTTAGCCCTGCATCCCCTTTGGCTGCTAACAAAGAGTACCTTATTGTTTTAAAAACAGATGCTCAGGATACAAGGGGTTTAAATATAGAAAAGCAATTTGAAGCAGCCTTTACCACAAGGAATGGTAATGGCAGGCCAACGCTGCTTTTAACAAACCCGGCTGACGGTGGTATTATGCCGGATGAACGGGGCAGGGTGGAATTAATGTTTTCTTCCCCAATGAACAGGTCTTCCCTTCAGCATTTAGTTTTCTCCCCTTCTGTTTCCGGGGTATGGGCGCTTGAACAGGATAACTACCTGGCTGTATTTACCCCTTCCGAAAATTGGTATAACGGTAGATCCTACCGGCTAACCATTGGGGCTGCAATTGCCGACGAAAAAGAAATGGAAATGGGCCGTGATCTGTTTCTCCATTTTTCGGCTGGTACCGATACAACCCGGCCGGAGCTGCTTACGGCATTAATACTGGACAAAAACAACAATACGGTGGGTATCCTTGCTGCGGACGATGGCAGTGTTTTGGAAAATGCCGGATGGGAAAAAGATTATAAAATCGGCCTTAAGTTTTCCAAACCGGTAGACAGTATGTCGGTTGCATCGGCATTAAACTGCGATCCTTCGCTGGGCATCGCTTTGGAAATGCCTCCCGGTTTTTATGATTATATAATCGGCTGTTTTTCTGGTATACCGGTTTATGATTCATCGTATGCTGTTACTTTGGGAAAAGCGGTAAAAGACAGGTATGGCAATACCATGGATAATAAAATTACATGGCATATAAGAACAGATGGCCCAAAATCGAAACCGCCGGTTTTAATTGGGCTTCGAATGCCAAAAGACCCCGTATCTCTAACGGAATATTTAATTTATGGCATTGACGATCTTTTTGCAGATTTTCCCATAGAGGGCGGGTATTACACTTTTGATTACGGGATAAATACCTTTATTGAACTGTATTTCGATACTGCAGCCGGTGCAGGTATAGAACTTCTTTCCCTTATGGACAGGTTTAAATTCAACGCGACAAACGGGTGCTTAAGTTTTTCCCCGCATTCGGTTGAGGTGGCAGGGTTTTCTGTTACAGATCCGGCACCACTGTGGGCAGACTGCTGCCGTGTGGAAATTCGCGGGGTAATGACTAATCACCCCTACACGGGAATGGTTACGATCGAGCTTGGCGCCGGGCTACAGGACAGCCATGGCAACAAAAGCACAGAAGCGCAGAGATTTTTACTCTTAAAGTGATTGGCAGGGTTGTATGAAAAATTTTATTTCATTATGCGTTTCCCGTCCGGTTTCGGTGATTATGGTTTTGGCTGCGATACTCCTTGCCGGTTTTTTTTCCCTTTCTGTCCTGCCAATCCAGCGGCTGCCGGAATTTCCCTTTCCGAGGGTAACCGTTGAAACACTTTATCCTGGGTTGGGGGCAGAGGATATACGGCAGCTTGTAACAATACCGGTAGAGGACGCCCTGTCTTCGGTAAAGGGAATGGAAAGAATGCGGAGTATTGCACGAGATGGCGCATCCCTTACCGTACTGGACTTTCGCTGGGGGATTAGCAGCGGCGCCGCTTCGGTCCTTGTCCGCGAAGCAATTGATGCGGTATATCCGGGTTTGCCGGAAGGGGTGCTAAAGCCGTCTGTTATTCCGGGAGATCCGGATGAGCAGGCGCAGCTAATTGTTGCAGTCCGCTCCCCGTTAGGATCTGTTTTTGCCCGTAACCTTGCAGAATATGAACTACGATCCATTTTTAGGCGTATCGACGGCGTTGGTTCTGTTATGCTTTCCGGCGGAGGGAAGGAAGAACTTTCCATTAAAGTTGATCTTCCACGGGTTCTTTCCAGGGGCTTAACGCCCTCTGCCCTTGCAGAAATTCTGGTTTCCGAGACTGCCAATATCCCTGCAGGAAATGCCAGGGACGGCGACAAGGAACTTGTTGTTGTTGCCCAGGGAAAACCAAAAACAGAAGCAGAGCTTGGAAATCTGGTTTTCCCGTCGGAACATGGCGCTTTTGGCATTGGGGATATTGGTTTTGTTGAAAGGACATTGGCAAAGAAGGAAAGTGTTTTTATTGCCGGCGGAAAAGAATCTGTCGCGCTGGAAATATTCCGCCGTCCCGGAGCGGATCCGGTTAAGCTTTCCCGCGAACTCCGGAAAGCAGTTGCCGGGGCTGCAGTTGTTTTTTCCGGCGATGCGGAACTGGAGATTGTTTATGATGACGCTGCTGCTATAATTCCCGGGATAAGGCAGCTTTTTGTTTCTGTAATGCTTGGCACTGTTGCAGTCATGGTTGTTCTTTTCCTTAATTTAAGAAGCTTCCGTTACAGCCTGCTTGCGGGGCTTTCACTCCCCCTGTCCATGGCATCTTCGATTGCTGTCCTTGCTGTTATGGGAAAAACATTGAATAACATGAGCTTATCCGGTATTGCATTGGGGGTTGGGCTTGTATCCGATGTTTCTGTAATTATCCTTGATCTGCTTCACAGCAGCTTTGCGGGAAAAGAAAAACCAGGCTGCAAAGAAATTGGTTCGCTGGCCGGGTCGGTGGCAGCTTCGAGTTTTGGCGGTACAGCAACGACTGCAGTTGTATTTATTCCGGTGGTGTTTTTGCCCGGGCCCCTGGGAAGTTTGTTTGGAGACCTTGCCATTTCCCTTGTTGCTTCGATACTTGCAGGGTGGGTTTATGCACAGTATGCCTTGCCTTCGCTGTTCAGGCTGTTCTTTCCGACAAAAAATCCAATGCAGAACCAAACAAAAAAATCACTGCGAAATTTTATTTACCGCTATGATCTTGCACTAAAATACTGTATTCAAAAACCGGGCAAGGTACTGGTAATGGCAATAATCCTTTGCGTTGTTGGTTTTTCCCTGCTGCTAACCAGGCCTGTTAGTTTTGTATCTGCCAATGCAGCGCCGGAGCTCGAAGTAGTGATTGATTTTCCTGCAGGGACTGTAATGGATAAAATTGCCGGGGAAGCCGTTATACCTGGCGAAGCCCTGGCTTCCCTCGCCGGGGTTTCTTCTGTATTCGGAAGGGCCGGATCGGAAAAAGAGGATACGGCAAGGAGAAGCGATCCCGATTACCGTAAAGAAAGATTTGTTTTCCGCTGTATTCTGGAACCAAAGCAAAAACCTGCGCCTCTATTGGCTGCTGTTAATTTAATTTTGGATGAGTATAACCATAAATACTGGGCGAGGTTTCCCCAGGATACAACAGAAAAGCTCTTGGGGCTTTCATCTTCTTCTGTAATTGCTGTAAAGGGCCGGGACCCGGAAGAAGCACATAGCCGTGCTTCCCTTGCGGAAAACCTTCTGGTAGAGGAGGGGTTTCTTGTTACCCGCAGGCCGGCGGGCTCCCGCCCGGAAATCAGGGTTGTGCCAGACCGTGAGGCATCGTCTTTTGCCGGAATTAGCACTGTGGAAACGGCAATTGCGCTTTATGCGGCGGCAGAAGGCCTTCCCCTTGGTGAACTGGAACTGGAAGGGAAGCCGCTGACTATGAAGCTTTCTGCTCTGGAAATGCCGGAGCTGGCAGCAATGCCGGTAGTATTAAATGATTCTAAACCGGTTTTTGCCGGAAGCTTTAACAGTTTTGTTACGCAGGAAACCACTGCAGCTTTGGCGAGGCTCGATCGGAGCGATGTTGTTTATCTGGAAACAGCTGCTGCGCAAACAGAAAAGGGAAAAGATTTAAACGCTCTCCTAAACTCACCCGGCTCCGGCGGAAAAGAAAACGGTATTGCCAGAGCCGATGAATCAGCTTTTACCCGGTACAGAAATTCGCTGATTATTACTGTGTGTCTTGTACTGATCATTCTTTACCTGACGATGGGCGCGGAATTTGAATCTTTTACCTTACCGCTTGTATTGTTCCTGGCAATCCCTTTTTCCCTGGCAGGATCCGGGCCCGCATTATTCTTGTCCGGCGCCGGGCTTGATTCATCTTCTGTTTTGGCGCTTATGGTTCTTTTTGGCTTGTCGGTAAACAGCGGCATGGTTCTCTATGAATTGGCTACAGAAAAATTAAGGCTTGGAAAAGCTGCAGTAGATGCTGTATGCGAAGCGGCATTGGAAAGGGTCCGGCCGGTACTAACAACTGCTTTAACAACAGTATTTGCCCTGCTTCCCCTGGTAATAAACCCTCTTGGCGCAAGGGAACAATCCATGGCTGCTGCAATGCTTGGAGGGATAATTATGTGTACAACGCTGACACTGTTTGCATTGCCGCCGGTATTAATACGCTTTTTACAGAAGCAAAGCAGTACATGATGCTTGATAAACCGCGAAGGGCGCTTTGTATAGTATTAATGTTAACTACGGCTGCGATTTATATAATAAAAGTTTGGGGAGGGGCCGGTTCCGACAATCAATATGCCGTTGATGAAAGTTTTACGGTTACCCAGCGTTATTATGGAATTGATGCCGCAGAAATGGAAAGAGTTGCTGCAATTCCCCTGGAAGACAAACTGTCGGGTATACATGGTTTAAAACGAATTTTTAGTTCCAGCGAAAACGGCAGAACAAGGGTACTGTGTAATTTCGAGGGGAAAGAACAGGGCCGTTACGAGGCAATTCGCGAAGCTGCACAGCAGGTATATGAATCACTCCCCAAAGCTGCCCAGCGGCCGGAAATAAGTTCTTCCGGCGATTCCCGTGTCCCTGTTTGGACGGCAGCCTTAATTAATAGAAACGAAAAGATGGACATGAAAGATATTGGCACTTTTCTGGAAAAAACCGTTAAACCTGCGCTTGAAGGGCTTCCTGGCGCAGCAACTGTTGAAATCTCCGGAACCGGCGTAAAAGAAACTGTCATAACCCTTAATAGCGAGGAAACAGCCGCCCGGAAGATAGATGCTTCTGATATTGCCGGGATACTGTCCAAAAATGATGTTTTGCTTCCAGGCGGAACAATAATATACCGGGACAATAATAACCAATTGGATCGGGAGATCCCCATTATGGTTGATGGCAGGATTAAGGATTTGAAGGATGCCTACATACCTGTTAGGAATTTATCCGGCTCTATGGACTATGTACCGTTAATGAATCTGGCAAATGTTACCGAACAGGAACGGGAATTTGAAAGCCGTTCCAGGCTTAATGGAATGGAAACAATAATCATCTCGATAATGGGCAGCGATAATGCACCCCTTGGTAAACTTTCCCGGCAGATTAAGGAAGAGCTTGATAAATTTGATCACCTGGAATTTACGATCCTTTTGGATAAAGGTGCAGCCGAACAACAGGCAATGAAATCAGTCATGGAAGCGGCGCTCCAGGGTGCATTCATGGTGGCATTTATTTGTGCATTTCTTTGTTTTGGCAAGCGGAATTTTGCCGTTATTTGTTCACTAACAGTTCCGGTAACGCTCTTGTTCACTGCCGCTTTACTTATACTTATGGGTTTTTCACCGGACAAACTGGTATTGGCCGGGCTTTCCGCCGGCGTTGGCGCTGCGGTAGATACAGCCATACTTGGTGCAGAATATTTTCGTTCATGCAAAACAATCGAAGAAGGGAAAACCGCCATCGGGGCTTTGTGCTTTCCGCTTGTTTCTGGAGTTTTAACAACAGTGATCGCATTATTGCCGTTAATGAACGGTAAAGCAGCAGAAATTAAATCTGTAGCATGGGCCGTTGCATCGATTAATATGGTTACTATGGTTTTGGCATTAACACTTATGCCGCCTTTGTTTCTCTGGGGCTGCTCTGACAATAAGGAGAATTCTGCACATATTCGATTAAAAGAAAAAGTTTACAATGTTTTTTCCCCTCTTTTTCGGTTTTACAGGAGGAAGCTTGCGGTTTTTGTGCGGATTATTCAAAAGAAACCGCAGATTATTATTTTTTGCTGGTTAATTATCAGTATTCTGGGCATTGTTTCCCTTTTTATTAAAGGCGCAGATATTGCAGGGGAAACCGCCGAAGACTCTGTTTATGCCCAGGTTGAATTTGATGGGGGGCTCCATAATGAAGAAACCGATAAGGCTTTGTCGGTATTTGGAAATAAATTAAAGGAACATGTGGGAATAGAGAATGTTCAGACAGTAGCAAGGACCGGGACAGGTTCTGTACTTGTAAAATATGATCCAAAGGTAATGGAAAATAAAAAAGCTGTTGCACTGATTCGGGACACACCGGTTCCCGGCGGCTTTGTGTATATAATGGAGTCATCCCTTAACGAAAGAAACTGGAAGATAAAAATAGCAGGGGACGAGCTAAGTATTTGCCGTGAATTGGCCCGTGAAGCTGCACAGCTCTGTTCGGCAGTAGAAATTGTACATGAGGCAGTATTGAATTTTAAGGAAGGGAGCCCGCGTTTAAATCTGGTACCGGATCGTGAGCGTATTGCTTTTTCTGCCTTCTCCATCGGCGGGATAGGGCAGTCGGTGCGCAGGAGTATTCATGGGTCTGTTGCGTATAAGCGCATCGACGGCAGCGGGGAAAAAGATGTTAGGGTACTTGGGGGGTATAAACCGCATAGCAAAGAAGAAGTTCTGGATATACTTGTAAAGGGAAAAACTGTGCCGTTAAAACTCTCTTCACTGACAGCACCGGAAAACATGCGGGAGGCAGGTTCCATTCAGCGGGAGAACAGGCGCAGGAGTGCGTCTTTTTCCATACGGACAAAAGCTATGGACCCAATAAGGGTTAGGGATAATGTTATGCCAGTACTTTTTGGCCTGGAATTACCGCCCGGCTATAGTATTGAATTTGATGCGGAAGCAATAAAAGCTGCAGAAGAAACCGGTAAGCAGGCATATTTGTTTTTTTTGGCTCTGCTTTTCTGCTATATGATAATTGCTGCATTAAAAGAATCATTTGTTTTTCCTTTTGCTTTGCTTGTTGTTGTACCTCCTTCTCTTGCTGTCCCGGCGCTCTGTATGGTTAGCCGGAATTTTCCCCTTAACGCGGTATCTGCAGCAGCTTTTGTGGCAGTATCCGGCCTTGCAATAAATGCAGCGGCGCTTGTTGCAGGCGCAATGGAAAACAAGCAAACAAATGCATTGTCTTATTACTGCATTTTCCGCCGCCGCCTCCCTGTATTGGCAGCAACGACAATAACCACTGTTGCTGCTGCTATCCCGTTTCTGTTTATAAAAAGCAATTCTGCAATGGTAGTAAAAACTTTATCATTTGTAAGTGCATTGGGCGTTACTGCTTCTGCTCTATGCGCTGTAACCTTAATCCCTGCATTGGTTATTTTGTTCCCAAATATGCTTAAAACCGGCAGCTATCGACATTAACCTGGGTAAATTTTATACTATATATAATGAAACTTAATATACCTTACGGTAATCGGACATTTTCCCTGGAATTTCCCGAAGAATACCTTTTGGCATTGGCAGAGCCAAACGAATATCCTGTTAAAGCCAGTGCCGCAGAATTAATTAATGCTTCTTTGGACAACCCATACGGGGCAGACGGGAAGCAAAACGGAAAAACAAGCGCTGGTTTTTTAAAAGGCGCAAAGAAAATACTTATAATTATTAATGACGCTACCCGCCCCACTCCTACAGCGGCTATACTTTCCGGTATTATGCCGGTTTTGGAAAGCGTATGCCGCGGTTCTGCATTAACATTAATGGTTGCAACCGGCGCCCACCGTGCGCCTACAGAAGAAGAATACCGCCAGATACTTGGCTGCCATTACGGGCAGCTCCGTAATAATTGCGTGCACCACAATGCCCGCAGCGACGGCGATATGGCTGATATTGGCATTACGAGAAACGGTACACCCATGCTGTTAAACAAGAAGCTGTTTGAAGCGGACAGGATAATTGTAACGGGCAGTGTGGAGCCGCATTATTTTGCCGGTTTTACCGGGGGCAGAAAAGCATTTCTTCCCGGCATCGCTTCGTACAGGACTATCGAAGCAAACCACAAGAATGCGCTTTCTTCCAGGGCAAAATCACTGGCTTTGGATGGGAACCCTGTCCACGAAGATATGATGGATGCCCTTTCCCTGATTAAAACACCTGTTTTTTCTGTTATGACTGTCCTGGATAAGGAGCAGGGGGTTGCAGCTGTTTGCGCCGGGGATATAATGGCTTCGTTTTACAGTGCAGTGAAAATTGCAAAAAAAATATTTTGTGTAGCTGTTCCTTCCAGAGCAGATATTGTAGTATCGGTTGCCAGGTTCCCCATGGATATTGACCTTTACCAATCACAAAAAGCGATTGACAACGGCGCTATTGCGCTTAAAGACGGCGGTTTTTTAATCCTTGTGTCTTCCTGCCGTGACGGGGTTGGGGACGAAGCTTATGCCAATCTTTTAAAAAGCTCATCATGCCCTGCAGATGCCATGGAAAGAATACGTTCCGGGTATAAACTGGGTTTCCATAAGGCGGCAAAAATGGCCGAAGTTTCCGGGAGGGCGGCTATCATTGCTGTATCAGAACTAAGCCGTGAAACACTTGCCGGTATGTTTATGGAAAAAGCAGAAAACCCGCAGGAAGCATTGGATAAGGCAATTAATCAGCTTAAAATAAAAGGAAATGCAGCGCCAAAAATTCTTGTATTGCCGGATGGCTGTGTTACTGTGCCGGATATAGTTTAAAACTGCAATTTACCGCGGCGCACAGGTTGATTCACGTATCACCAGTTTAAAGGGGAGGATTTGCTCTTCTTCGGCGCCGCTGCTCCCGGTGATCTGGCGGTGCAATGCAAGGGCTGTTTTCTCCCCCATTTCCGATATTGGCTGGCAGATTGTAGTCAGGCGGGGAGTTATGTACTGGGCGATGTCGATATCATCATAACCTACTACCGAAACATCTTCGGGCACCCGAAGGCCTTCGTCGGTAAGTACCCGGATAGCCCCAATGGCTAATTCGTCGGTGGCAGCAAAGAGGGCAGAAAAATTGCCTTTGCCCTCACGGAGCAGCAGTTCCCTCATTCCGTACATGCCAAACTCCGGCGTGCTTTGGGGGACAAATACAATCCGGTTATCGTCCCAGTTAATGTTTGCTTCATTTAAAGCCTGGAAATAACCTTCCGCACGCTGCCTTCCAAAAGTAAAACCGTCTCCGGAAATCATTAAAATTTTTTTATGCCCCAGACTGATAAGGTGGTTCACCGCATCTCTGGATGCCTGTTCCTCGTTTACATGAATTGCATCGATACCGGGAAAATGAAAAGTTGACGTAACAACAGGGAGGCAGGCTTTTTTTACATATTCATAAAACTGGGGGTTTTTGATTTCATGCATCATAATAACCCCGTCTGGTTTTTCTGCTTTTAAACGGTTAAGGCAGGTTTCTTCGCTTTGGTTTTCCAGTTTTACAAAGAAAAACATGGTATGATAACCAAAAGATTCAAGGTGCCGTTCAATAATGGAAAAAAGCTGCCGCTGAAACATATTAAACGTGTCGGGCATAATAACACCGACGGTAAAACTTCGTTTAAGCACCATGCTGCGGGCAGCCCTGTTGGGTACATATCCTGTTTCTTCAATCAGTTTTAGGATTTGCTCGCGCTTTTCCGAATTGACATGTTTTTTGCCATTAACCACCCGCGAAATGGTAGAAGGCGACATACCGTATTGCCGGGCAATATCCTTAATGCTAACCATGTGCTTTTCTCTTCACCTTGCCTTAAAACTTTACAAGTTCTCCCGTTTCAAAAGCGGATTTGCAGGTATAGGCAATTTCTGATACCCGTGTCCCGTCGTATACTGTTACAGTTGGCTTGCGGCCTTCGATAATACAGTTGGCAAATTCCTGTACTTCGTTTACGTAGGCGGCATCGAAGCGTTCCAGGAAATTTTCACTGCACTCTTTGCGCACTCCATACCCGTCGATTATCTCTACAAGGTTTTTTTGAGGCACGGAGCCTACCCTTAATATGCCTTTTGTGCCGATTATTTCGGTTTCTACATTATACCCATGGGGGGCGGTACGGCCGGCAAACAGGAAAACCATGCAGTCGCTTTTAAATTTCATCAGGCAGGAAACATTGTCCCCATCATTGTATTTGCCAAATTCCGGGTGGGCATAGCAGCCTCCAATGGCATAAACCGCTTCTGGTTCTGAACCGGTAAACCAGCGCGCCATGTCAATGTCGTGGACACACATATCAAGAAAATGCCCTCCCGAATGAGGAGCAAAAGCAATAGCGCCGTCAATAAATTTTTCTGCGTCCTGGCAGTATGAACGGAAAAGCACCGGTTTGCCGATTTCCCCTGCTGCAACTTTATCATGGGCATAGCGGTATGAATCGTCAAAGCGGCGGGTAAAACCAAGTAAAAACACAAGATCTGGATGGGCCTCGACGGCTTTTTCCGCTTCCTTGCATTCAGCAACGGTAGTACCCAGGGGTTTTTCGGAAAACACATGCTTTCCTGCATCCATGGCCTGGGCAATTTGTTTTGTGTGAAGGGCGGAAGGCGAAGCGAGCGATACTGCGTCAATCTCTTTACAGCCGATCATTTCTTCAAAATTGGTAAAACAATACTTGACCCCCAGTTGGGCGGCAACAGTTTCGAGTTTTGGTTTATCTACATCGCAAAGTGCGGTTAGTTCAACGTTTTGCATACGGCTGGCAATGTTTTTTGCATGCTGGAGCCCCAGCCGGCCCAGCCCCACGGAGCCAATTCTTACCTTATCCATATAATTCTCCTTAATTCCAATAAGTGCAATTAATCCCGGTTGGCGTTTTTACGCATGTCGATAATAACCGCTACCACGATGATTACGCCTTCGGCTACTTTCTGCCAATAGGGGCTTACCCCCATTAAGGTAAAGCCATTTCGCAAAACCGACAGGATAAGGGCGCCGACAAAGGCGCCGCCAATGGTCCCTATCCCGCCCGAGTGCGAAGTACCGCCGATGGTTGTGGCGGCTATGGCGGTAAGCTCGTAGCCGTCTGCCGCACCGGGTGAAACGCTCCCGACCCGCCCGACAAATACCAGCGCTGCAAGCCCGGCCAGGAGGCCGCAGTATGTATAAATAAGAATAAGATTTTTGGGGACATTTACCCCGGAAACTTCTGCTGCAGTAATATTCCCGCCAATGGCATAGGTGTTTTTTCCAAACCTTGTTTTATTCAGCAGGATATAGCTGACGATTATCATAAAAAAATAGATTATTACCGGCATGGGGATCCTGCCAAAAATATTGCTCCCCAAAAAGGAAATGCCGGGGATTATGTTAAATACCGGGCGGCCGTTTGTGTAGATAAGGGCAAAACCGCGTGCCACTGTCTGCATGCCCAGGGTGGAAATAAATGCCGGTATCCTGGTTTTGGCGATAAGAAAACCGCTTACGCAGCCGCAGGCGGCGCCGATAAAAAGGGCTGTAAGGATCGGGACAATTACCGGCAATACCGGAAGGTTAGGGAAAAATTTTATTGTCGCGTCAGCAGTCTGTCCAAGAGTGGCAGCCATTACACCGGAAAGCGCCAGGACAGAACCAACAGAAAGATCTATCCCTTTTGATACGATTACAAAAGTCATTCCCAAAGCCATGATTCCAAAAATTGCACTTTGGGCAAGTACATTAAAAATATTGCCGGGAGTCAGGAACACAGGCTGGATTATACTGAGTATTATTACCAATAACACAAGAACCAGAATAATGCTGTACTTCCTCATAATATTTGCGAATGTTATATTTTTTATGCTAAAGGCGCTCATTTTTTCTCTCCCTTTGTTTTATTGTACTCTTCAACTGTATTGGTGGCATAAGCCATTAACTCTTCCTGAGTCAGGTTTTTTGAATTTTCAACTATCCCTGTTACTTTTCCCTGGTGCATTACCATAATGCGGTCGCTCATACCCATTATTTCCGGCAATTCGGAGGAAACCATTACAATTGATTTCCCCTCTCCGGCCAAAGTGGAGATTAACCGGTGGATTTCCGACTTGGTCCCAACATCAATGCCGCGGGTTGGTTCGTCCAGGAAAAGGATGTCCGGTTTTGTCATAAGCCAGCGGGCCACCAGCACCTTTTGCTGGTTTCCCCCGCTCAGGTTTTCTACCGATTGGTCAAGGCTTGGAGTTTTAACCTGGATTTTTGCTACAAATTCGCTGCAAAGCTCATTCATTGCCCGATCTTTTATTAAGCCAAGTTTATTTAAAAACTGGGTTATCGATGCGATTACTATATTTATTTTTACCGTAAGCATGGGGAAAAGCCCCGAGCCGCGGCGGTCTTCTGTAAGCCAGACCATCCCGGCCTTGATTGCATCGTTGGGTTTTTTAATCTCGGTTTTTTTCCCATCAATAAATATTTCACCGTTTATTTTCGGCCTCATGCCAAAGATGGTCTCTATTATCTCGGTACGGCCTGCCCCTATTAAACCTGCAATTCCAAGAATCTCCCCTCTTCTGACATCGAAGGAAACATCGCGGAAGTATTTACGGTTTGTCAAGTTTTTTACTTCCAGTTTAACTTCTCCAATGGGGCAGGGAATCTTTGGAAACAGTTCGCTTACATCGCGGCCTACCATCATATTAATAAGCCTGTTGACTTTTAGGTCTTTTGTTTTTTCTGATCCTATATACATACCGTCACGGTAAACTGTAACCTGATCCGCAATTTCATAAATTTCATCCAGTTTGTGCGAAATAAAGATTACGCTCTTTCCCTGCGAAGCAAGCCGCCGCATAATCCTGAAAAGCTGGTTGATCTCTTTTTCTGCCAATGCCGATGTAGGCTCATCCATTATTATAAGTTTTGAATTATAAGAAACCGCTTTGGCAATTTCGATCATTTGTATTTTGGCAACTGTAAAGGCTGCCATGAGCGTTTTTGGATCTGCATCAAGATCAATTTCTTTAAGGACCTCCTGGGTCATGGCATACATTTTTTTATGATCCACCAGCCCAATTTTATTGAGCGGCTCCCTGCCAAGCCAGATATTTTCCATTATTGATCTGTACAGAACAGGGCTTAATTCCTGGTGAATCATGGAAATTCCCATTTTAAGGGCATCAGCCGGCTCGTAGGTGTTCATCGTTTTGCCGTTAAACACGATCTCGCCGCTGCTTGGGTGGTAAATACCGGCAATGCACTTTACCAGGGTTGATTTTCCGGCGCCGTTTTCTCCCATCAGGGCATGTATTTCCCCGGGGCGGATCAGTAGATCAACTCCTTTTAGGGCATGTACGCCCGGAAAGGTTTTTACAATATTTTTCATTTCCAGAATATAATTGCCGGACATTTACAATTTCCTTATCAATAAAAACGGAACCTTTGCCCCTGGCAAAGGCCCCGTTTTAAAAAAACGTTTAGTATTGGGCTACATTACTCTTGTCAATATAGACAAAAGGAATCCATGTAATGGGGTTCTGGCTTACGCCCTGAACCGCTTTAAGAGCCATCTCTGCTGCACCTGCTCCCTGCCCTTTTGCATCCTGAAGGACTGTACCAGCCATGGACCCGCCCCTTACTGCCGCCAGGGCATCGGGGATTGCATCAAGGCCTATAACGATAACATCTTCGCGGCCGGCTTGTTTAAGGGCCTCGATGGCACCCATTGCCATACCGTCGTTATTGGAGAGAATGCCATTAAGGTTGGGGCCGTATGCTGTTATCCAGTTTTGGACAATGGTAAGGCCCTGATCCGGCTGCCAGTTACCGGTTTGTTTGTCAAGGACTTTGACATTCGGGTATTGTGCGCCAAGGACTTCTTCGTTGCCCTCGGTCCGTTTAATCGCCCCTTCGTTATTCAGTATGCCCATCAGGATCCCGACGCCGCCCTGGCCGTTTAACAGTTTGCCCATCGCTTCGCCCTGGAGCCGTCCGCCGACTATCTCCTGTGAACCTACATAATATACATTGGAAGGCGGGTTGCTCTCGCCGAATGGGTTTCTGTTTACATACACCAGGGGGATCTTGGCATTGGTTGCAGCTGTAGTTATAGGCGCCATGGCGCTGGTATCTACAGGTACTACAACCAGGGCTTTTACCCCCTGCGCAATCAGGGCATTTACCTGATCCTGTTGCTTTACTGTATCTTCCTGTGCATCCTGTAAAACCACTGTGTAATCGGCCTTGTCGGCAAAATACTGCTCAAATGCTTCCTTAACAAAGACCTGGAAAAGGTCATTCATGTTACAGGTTACATAGCCAATCTGGGCTTTACCTCCTTTTGCCCCTCCTCCACAACCCGTAAATACACAACCCATGAGTAATGTAAGCACGGTAAGCAATAATACTGCTTTTTTCATTAACTTCCTCCTGAAATTTTATATATTCAATTTCAGATAACTGAAACCGAATTCCTGTTAAAAACCGTTTTTTCTGCGGTTTCACACTATGTATACTTTTTTATATACAGTCTGCAAACGTTTTCTGTATTTAAGTATACCCTTCCCTGCATGGTTTGTAAAGCAAAAAATGACTTTTTTACAATAATACTACTACATTTTAAAGGTAAGCATTACCTTTAAGGCTGTTTCCTTGTTATGGACAGCTGTATCGAATGCTTCGTGAATTTGGGAAAAATCGTAATAATGGGTATTCAATGCTTTAAAGTCAAATTTATCCCGAATACGCGACATAAAACGGATTGTGCGCTGCCCAAAATTCTTGGTCCCGCCGGCCCCTGTTATGTTCAAGGTGTGCCAAATGGTTTTCCCGATTTCAACAGGAACCTTGCGGCCGATTGAATGGCCAACCAGGTGCACTTTTGCCGAGTGTGAAGAAATATCAAAGATCGATGCGATTGCTTTGTCATTTCCGGAACATTCAACCACGACACTGCCGCCCCGGCCTTCCGTTAATTTGGAAATTTCTTTTACCCAGTCTTCTTTGGAGGAGTCCACAGCTATATCGGCGCCGTATTTCAGCGCCCGCTCCCGCCTGGAAGCCAGGGGGTCTACAATAATGACCTGGGCGCCGGAAGTTTTTGCTGTCATACATGCCGAAAGCCCGACAGGCCCCGCGCCCAGGACAATTGCATCGTCTGTTGCGTCAATGGAACCGCCGTTGCCCCAAATGCCGTAATACCCGATCGAAAAGGTTTCTACCCATGCGCAATCTTCATAGGTCCAGTTATCCGGGACCGTGTGGAGGTAATTCTGTTCAACGACCATATACTCGCCCATGCCGCCGGGAGAATCGGGGCGGAAACCGATTTCACGCATGTTAAGGCAGGCAGAAGGCATAAGCCCGTCCTTGCAGTTGCTGCAGATACCGCAGCTCATGACGCAGTCGCCGGTTACTTTGTCCCCTTCCTTGAAGCCCTTTACGTCGCTGCCCATGGAAACTATTTTTCCGCCCCATTCATGCCCCGGCGTATACGGCGCGATGTCATAACGGCCTTCCGCTGATTTGCCTTCGAAACATTCCACATCGGAACCGCAAATCCCGCAGGCGCCTACCTGAATCAACAGCTGATTTGGTTTTAGCTGGGGGATTTCTACTTCTTCTACACGTAAATCGTGAGGTTTGTGTAAAAACGCTACTTTTGCTTTCATCTTTTTTCCTCCGGTAAAAATATTTGTTAGTTAGTCAATAAAAAGACCTCTCCTTGAAAGTTCGTGTATACTCTTCCAGCCTTCACTTAACGGTTCCTTTAGGGCAGCTTCTATTTCTTCCTTTGGTCTTAGGGAAAATTTTTCCGGTGCCGGGACTTTGCCTGCCGGGTAAGCCTCAAGTATATCTTCAACCATGCAGGTAAGATATTCGCAGATGGCGGCTATTGCCCGTTTTGCCCTTCGGGGATCGCCCTGGGACGGTTTTCCCACAACACCTTCTGGTGTGGCGCACCTTTCTATGACGCGGTGCCCTTCTGCTTCCGACCATTTATTCGGCCTGTGGAACGAATCAACTGAGCCGTCATAGAAGCCTTCGTCAAGCATTCCAAAACTCTGCGGCGCGGCATCTACAACTACACTCATATCGACCATTTCTTTAAACATGAGCAGGGCAACAGAAGTCTCCGATTCATCAGCATGAATGAAAGGTGTCTTAACAAAATCCGGCCTTTCATCGCCAAGTGGATAGAAGAATTCCCTTACTGCCCTGTGCCACTCAACTACTGTAGCAAAACCGGGTAATTGATACCGTTTAAAAAATTCCTGGATTGCAGATTCCAGCATCCAGTCCATCCCATGGTTATTTACCAGGATAATTTTCCGGAAACCGTCATCCCATAATCCGGCCATTACCCATACCAGTGTTTCCACGACAACCTTCTCGCTTACCATTACCGTACCAGGCATGGCCAGGTGATGATAGGGATGCCCGCCGTAATTTAAGGGGGGGAATGCCAAAGCCACTTCATGGCCGTTTTTTGCTGTTTTCCGCCGCACTGCTTCGCAGATGGAAGTGCTCATAAATGTATCAAGGCCGCTGTTATTGTGGATGCCGTGATTTTCTGTGCAGCCAACCGGGACCAGTACGATATCATTCTTTTTTCTTTTTTCGATAACTTTTGCTCGCGGTGTATTTTGAATATAACAGCCAGCTTTGCCCAATTCACTGTCGCTGGGGACTTCGTAATCCTTCAGGATTTTTTCTATTTCATCTTCCGATGCATCCCACAGGCGTTTTTTTAGGCGTCCAACCTTGTTGTCTTCGAAGAAAATATTTCCATATTCGGTTGCCAAAAATTTCTGATACATAATCTGCTCCTTAAAAAATATTTTATGATAAAACCTCATGATTTTTGTCAGGTGTTTTATCAATAATTCCTTTAATAAAATTCAGCCCCTGTAATGCCTCGCTGTTTTCATCGCCGTCCACAATGGCCTCAAACGAAAGGGCTCCGTTATAACCAATTTCCCTTAAGGTTTGGATAATTTGCTGCCATGGCAGGCTGCCGCTTCCGGGGACACGCCGAGTGTTGTCTGATGTATGAATATGCCCCAAATATTTTGCGGCATCCTTAAATGCGCCCAAAAATGATTTTTCCTCAATATTCATGTGAAAAGTGTCCAGCAGAATTTCCAGCCCCTTTAAACTATATTTTTCTATAAACCCTACAAGCTGTGCGGCGGTTGCCAAATAATCATTTTCATAGCGGTTTATTGCTTCAATTAGTATTGTTACCCCTGCATCAGACGCCCGGCTTAAAAGTTTTTTTAACCCATCTGCGAATTTTTTTTCGCATTCGGAATAACCGGAACCGGCAATGTTTCCACGTACGCAGCCAATTATTAGTTTTCCGCCGGTTACTTTTGCGGCGTTTATATAAAGTTGCAGGCAATCGATAAGCTCTTTAATTTTACTGTCATCCGGGCTGATAAAACTCAGCCCATTTTTGGTATACAAAGAACCTGTTGCATAAGCTGCAATGTTTATCCCTGCTTCGTCACACTGTTTTTTTATCACCCCCCAGTCGGGGATATTGTCGCTGCAAAGGTTTAACTGCGGTTCTATGCAGCTAAACCCAAGATTTGCTGTCCTTTTAATGCAATTTTCAAAATTTCCACGTAATAACGTTGGCGCTTTTTTTGGGGCATCTATGGCAAAAGTTGAACAGATTTTCACCGGCTTACCTTAATCAGTAATCGACCCATGTAAAACCAGCAGCTGCCAATCGCACACATTTTTATTGGAGAGCCAATAATTTTTTCAACATTTATCATTTTTTTCTCCTTGCGTATTTTTTGTTTTCCCTATGCCCAATTGTTCCAAGTGGTTAACAATGTTCCGCTCCAGCATTTTTGCATATATTTCTTTCTTTTGCCGCCAGATTTTATAGAGCCTGTTTTTAAAAGCAAAGGAACCATCATCGTTCTTTTTATTCAGAATAAAGCCGTAGGTAATATGAATAAGCTGGCGGGAATCGTTGCGATCAAAGAGCGAAGGCAGCTCTTCATCGCTTAATGAATCAACCTGTGGGATGTTTTTGGTGTTTGCTGAAACCCGGTAATATTTCTTTGCTTCCTCAAAAACAGAGAGTGCGTATTTATGGATCTCACGGTATAGCGGCGGTTCTGTCAGTGCGATTACCCGCATTGCCTCCAGCCAGTTAGTGCCGGAAGTTTTAATATGAAAGACCCCACGGGTCTCTTTCCCGATTACGGGGAAAACGCTGAATTTATCCGAACCGGAATGGATGCTTAGTTTATAGTTAAAATGGCGCGCTATTGCGGCATGTATTTTAATTTCTTTTTCGAATTGTGAAAGGTTGCCAATGTAGTCAATGCCTTTTTCAAATTCACCGCAGAAACGCGGTGCAATGGTTGCAAAAGAAACGCCATTGTCAAGGAGCTCGCGGGCCACAAAGTAATGCTGTAATGGGGTAGTCGGCGATATTGTTTCATCAATGGATATTTCAAAGTCTGCGTTATATTTATTGTCTTTCAGGAAGCGGTTATACATTTCAACAATAAAACTAATTGCTTCACCGTAAATCGTGGGGATTTCTCTAAGTTCTGCTTCTGTAAAACCTAGTTTAATTCCTTCGCCAATATCAAATTGTTTTCCCAGATATTTATTTTTATATTTTTCCAAAAGTGGCAATGTACCGGATTCACCAATATCGGTTTTAATATGATCCGAACAATCAAGGGTAATCATGCTAAAGCCAAGGGACAGCGCATATTCTGCGTCTTTAAACGTTTTTAAGTGATCTCCGTCTGCGCCCCAGGTTTTTTGAAAATCTTCCCGGAAAACTGCAAAACTTGCAGCATCCAGGACTTCTTCGTAGCTGCGGTTTGTCAGATTCAATTCCCTAATCGATTGCTGGACCAGAACAGGAAAGGCATCGCAGCATTCAAACAGTTTAATATACCCCGGTGCAGCAATGCCAAGCCTGTCCCCAAGGCCGAAACTCCGATCCTTTTGAAGTACTCTGCCGGGGTTTGTGAAAGCAAAATGTTTTCTGAGTATATTTGCGTTCATATGGTTTAACGCCGCAATAAGTTTTCCATCTGCGGTTTTTTCTCCGTCAAAACCGCAATCTGGCCCCTTAATAACAAGAAAATCCTCCGTATCGTTATAGGCCATAAAGATTTCGGATGTTTCTCCGCCAACCTGGATCCTGTGTATTGATTTTTCGTAAACATTAAACCCGGAATAATTCATATATTTTGCAAACGTTTTCTTACAAAGGATAGAGTAGATACTTGAAAATGTCAAGTTTTTTAAAAAAAATCCTATATCTGTTATATCTATATATTATAAAGACTTACTAAAATATTACTTTCGAAAAAATGCTTTACAAATTATCTGAATGGCTCTATTATAGTAATATGGCTAAAAACGTTTGCAATGATTGTATCTATTGGCTGTTATATTTGGAGGGTTTTTATGGAAAAACTTAAAACCGGTATCATAGGGGCAGGGCGCATTGGGAAGATTCATGCGGAAAATATTGCCCGTTTTATACCCCATGCGGAACTGGCGGGGATTGCGGACATAAAACTTACAGATGAGCAGGCTGTCTGGGCAAAGAGTCTTGGGGCGGCTGTCGTTTCCAGGGAACCGCAGGATTTATTAAAAGATCCTTCTATAGAAGCGGTACTTATTTGCAGTTCTACCGACACCCATGCGGACTTTGTTGTTGCCGCATCGGGGGCAAAAAAACATATTTTCTGTGAAAAACCTATCGATTTATCCGTGGCAAAGGTAAAACAAGCCCTGGAAGCGGCAAAAAAAGCTGGGGTTAAACTGCAAATCGGCTTTAACCGCCGTTTTGACCATAACTTTGCCCGTATCCGCGAATATACCAGGGCGGGTGAAATCGGCGATGTACATATCGTAAAAATAACTTCCAGGGACCCCGCTCCCCCGCCGGCTGAGTATGTTGCCGTATCCGGCGGTATTTTTTTGGATATGGCAATCCACGACTTTGACATGGCCCGGTTCCAGGCGGGGAGCGAAATTACCGAGGTTTATGCTGCAGGGGCCGTGCTGGTAGACCCGGCAATAGGCAAGGCCGGCGATATTGATACCGCGCTTATTAACCTGCGTTTTGCAAACGGGGCTATTGGTGTTATCGATAATTCACGGAAAGCGGCTTATGGCTACGATCAGCGGGTGGAAGTTTTTGGTTCCAAAGGCGCGGCGGCGGCGGAAAACGACAAGCCCAACACGGTAAAACTTTCCAGCGAAAAAGGCGTTACCGGGGAAAAGCCGCTATACTTTTTCCTTGAACGGTATAAACAGGCTTTTATTGACGAGATGGTTTCGTTTATTGACGCAGTTCAAAACGACAAGCCACTGGCGGTAACCGGGGAAGACGGCCTTGAAAATATGTACGCAGCCCTTGCAGCCGGTAAATCACTAAAAGAAAAAAGGCCTGTTACGATAGAAGAAATTCGTGCATCATACTAGGAGAAGCTATGCAACTACCTCATAAAGTGCCATTTATCCGCGGTTACACCCCCCTTGTTCCCCGCAGCGGCGTAACGGCGGATATATTAATGGACTTTGGGGTACTTAAACTCCTTCCCGGGGAAGTCTGGGAGGAAGAAAGAAAGGCCGACGAACAGTGCTGGATTTTGGCACAGGGGAACGCAAACCTTGGTTGGATGGTAAACGCCGCCGGCCCCGGGCCGGAACGTGCGGAAATCTCCCGGGAAAATTTGTTTGATTACGCCCCGTACTGTCTTTCTGTTCCCAATAAAAGTAAAGTTGTTATTAAAGCCGGGGATAAAGGCGCAGAGTTTTATTTTACCGCAACAGAGAACGCCAATCATTTTAAGGCAAAACTTTTTACACCGGAAGAATGCAGGAGCGAACTGCGCGGGGCAGGTACCATGCGGGAAACGTCCACCCGCATAGTCCGGACCTGCTTCGACGACACCACCCGCAGTGAATCTAACCTCGTTATCGGGGAGGTTATCAGCGTACCGGGGAAGTGGTCCAGCTACCCGCCGCACCATCACCCCCAGCCGGAAATTTACCATTACCGGTTTTTGCCCGAACAGGGTTTTGGGTTTACCGTTATCGGGGATAAACCGTATTTGTTAAAAGACAGGGACACAATACTTATACGAGAAGGGGAAGTACATCCGCAGGTAGCGGCGCCCGGCTATGCCATGTGGTACCTTTGGGTTATCAGGCACATCGACGGCGCCCATTACGGGCCTGCAACCAATACCCCAATCTTTGTAGATGAACACAAGTGGGTTATGGGGGATGAAAATAAAATATGGGAACCTAGGAGTTGATTATGGGAAAAACAATTAGACTTACCATGGGCCAGGCGGCGTTGAAATTTCTTGACAACCAGTATGTTGAGTACGACGGCAGGGAAATTAAATTTGTAGAAGGTGTATTCGGTATTTTTGGCCACGGTGTTGTAGTCGGGCTTGGCGAAGCCCTGGCTGCGGGAAACACTTCGCTTAAATTTTACCAGGCCAAAAACGAACAGGGCGGCGGCCATGCAGCGGTGGGTTTTGCCAAGCAGCACAACCGCCTTAAAATGATGGCAGTATGTTCTTCCATAGGCCCCGGCGCACTGAACATGGTAAACGCCGCTGCGACGGCAACATCGAACCATATACCCTGTTTGTTTTTGCCCTCCGATACTTTTGCCTGCCGCCAGCCCGACCCCGTGCTGCAGCAGATCGAGATACCCGCCGACTACACCAACACGGCAAGCGATTCGTTCCGCGCGGTAAGCCGCTACTGGGATCGGGTGCAGCGGCCCGAACAGCTTATGACGGCTTTTATTAACGCGTTCAGGGTGCTAAGCGACCCGGCGGAAACAGGCGCAGTAACGGTAAGCCTGCCGCAGGATGTGCAGGGCGAGGTTTATGATTACCCCGAAGAATTCCTTGCAAAGCGTGTTCACCATATCGAGCGCCGTATCCCTACCCCCGGCCAGATAGAGCGGGCCGCCGCGATGTTAAAAGCGGCAAAAAAACCTTTGGTGATCCTTGGCGGCGGCGTGCGGTATTCCTGTGCGGGGCCCGCGCTGGAAGCGTTTTGCAGCGCATTCCATATCCCCTTTGGGGAAACCCAGGGCGGCAAGGGGACTATACTGTGGGATAACCCGTATAACCTTTCCGGCATAGGCAATACCGGCACGCTTGCGGCAAACAGGCTGGCAAAAGAAGCGGACCTCGTAATCGGCGCAGGGACAAGGCTTGGCGATTTTACCACCTGTTCAAAATGGCTTTTCCAGAACCCAGACTGTAAAATCCTGGGGATCAACGTTGCGCCCTTTGATGCATATAAAATGAACGGGGAGCCAATTATTGCTGATGTAAAACTAACGCTGGAAGCGCTTAGTAAGGCGGCCTCTGGCTATAAATCGCAGTGGGGCGACGCGATCAATTCTGTTACCGGTGAATGGAAGGCCGAAGTGGATCGCCTGTACAGCGAAGACGCCCCGCCGGCGGCTGACGGCAAGCCGCTTTTGTCGCAGGCACGTGTTTTGGGCGAACTTAACGACAGGCTGCTTCCAAAAGACGCGATTGTTGTTTCCGGCTCCGGTTCTATCCCGTCGGACATGCAGCGGGTCTGGCGCACCAGGGTGACTGACACCTACCACATGGAATACGCTTTTTCCTGCATGGGTTACGAAGTAGCCGCCGGCCTTGGCGCAAAGATCGCCAGGCCCGACAAAGAAGTGGTGGTTATTGTCGGGGACGGCGCATACACGATGCTTCATACCGAACTATTAACTTCCATTCAGGAAGGGAAAAAGATCATCGTTGTGGTACTGGACAACGCGGGGTTCCACTGCATCGACAACCTGCAGGGCAGCCAGGGGATTGTGCACTTTGGCAATGAATGGAAAACACGCGACAGTTCGGGGCAGCTTGCCGGTGCATCTGTCGTGGTGGATTATGCAAAAAACGGCGAAAGCTGGGGGGCGCTGGGGCTGCGGGCCAGGACGCCGGAAGAACTCGCAGCGGCAGTAAAGGAAGCGCTTGCTTCAGATAAATCTGCGGTGATCGACGTTAAGACAAGCGCCAAAACCATGACAAACGGTTACGATTCCTGGTGGAGGGTAGGCACGGCGCAGGTTTCAACCAACCCCGAAGTGGAAAAAGCAGCCAAGGCCATTGCGGAAGAAGTTAAAAAGACAAGAAAGTTTTAAGCAAGTTATTGCAGTAAAGGTATTTTTGATAAATGGAGGACTACTAAATTGGCAGAAAAAAAACCAGCAGGAAAAAAAGCCGCGGCGAAAAAAAATCCAGGAAATAAAGTGCTGCCTAAAAATTCTGTAAGGCTCGCCATTGCCCCAATTGGGTGGACTAACGACGACCTCCCCGAACTTGGGGGGGAGATTCCCTTTGAACAATGTGTCAGCGAAATGGCGCTGGCAGGTTTTACCGGAAGCGAAGTGGGCAATAAATACCCAAGAGATACTGCGGTTCTTAACAAGGCACTGAAGCTTCGCGGGCTTACAATCTGTAATGCATGGTTCAGTTCTTTTCTTACTACCAAACCGTATAAAGAAGTGGAAGAAGCGTTTATTAAGCACAGGGATTTTCTTTATGCGGTTGGTGCCAGGGTAATAGGTGCTGCCGAGCAGGGCCATTCCATTCAGGGGCAGCAGAGGCCAGTGTTCGACGATCAGCCTGTTTTTACCAACTCGGAATGGGACAGGCTTTGCGATGGGCTTAATAAGCTCGGCGCGGTTGCGGCAAAGAAGGGAATGGCGCTGACCTACCATCACCATATGGGGACGGGTGTCCAAAGTGCCAAAGAAATTGACCGGCTTATGGAAAATACCGATCCGAAAAAACTTGGTTTGCTTTACGATACCGGCCACCTGGTTTTTGCCGGGGAAGATCATCTTGGGGTATTAAATAAATGGATCAATCGGGTTGGCCATGTACACTTAAAAGACATGCGCCGTAAAGTACACCAGCAGGCGAAAAAGGAAAAGTGGTCGTTCCTCCAGGCGGTAAAGGCCGGGGTGTTCACGGTACCCGGAGACGGCTGTGTTGATTTTGTTCCGGTTTTTACTGCACTAAAAAAAGCAAAGTACTCCGGGTGGATGGTTGTAGAGGCGGAACAGGATCCGGCAAAGGCAAACCCCCTGGAATACGCAATTAAAGCCCGCAGTTATATAAGGGAAAAAGCAAAAATTTAAATCTAAGGAAACTTTTCAAAAACTAAAGTTTTGATAAGTTTTGAGGTGGCTATGCGATTTGGAATTAATACCCTCGATGATTTTACCGGCGATCTTGATGTAAAAGACAAGACCGTGCTGTGCCGCATCGACATAAACCAGCCGGTAGACAAGGCAAGCAATTCACTTAAAGACACAACCCGCATCGAAGCCTGCATACCAACCCTGAGGGAACTGAACGAAAAAGGTGCGAAACTTGTTTTGCTTGCACACCAGGGGAGCGACATTGAATATAAAAATTTCTGGACCACCGAGCCTCATGCAAAAGTGCTCGGCAAACTTTTAGGTAAAGAGGTAAAGTTTATAGACGATGTCTGCGGCCCTGCGGCACGCGAAGCGATTGGTAAACTAAAAAGCGGGGAAATACTTTTGCTTGACAATGTTCGTTTTGTTGCAGAAGAGCAAACACTCTTTGAGACAAAACTCCTCCTTTCCCACGAAGAACAGGCCAAAACCCTCCTTGTGCGGAAACTTGCGCCCCTTGCCGATCTCTATGTTTGCGACGCCTTTGCCGCGTCCCACCGGGATCAGCCTTCCCTCTGCGCTTTCCAGCAGCTGCTCCCCAGCGCCATGGGGCGGCTTTTTGAAGAAGAGTTTTGCGTAATTTCCGGCATCATGGAAAAACCGGAGCGGCCCTGTGTGTTTGTCCTGGGTGGCGCGAAAATTAGCGACGCTTTTTTAATGATGAGTACGGTACTGGGAGGCGGGGCAGCAGACAAGGTTTTGTCGGGGGGCCTTGCCGGCGAAGTGCTGCTTTGGGCAGACGGTAAAGACATAGGCGAAGGTGCCAGGGCATATATTAAAAAAGAAGGTTACGAAAATCTTGTTGATACGGCAAAGGGGCTGCTTGCTAAGTACCGGGAAAAAATTATCATGCCCGTCGATGCTGCTATTGTGGAAAACGGCAGACGCGCCGAATATGCCCTGGGGAAAATCCCGGCAGAATCGACTATGCTTGATATTGGAACGGAAACGGCAAAACAATACCAGGGCATTATCCGCGGGGCAAAGACTGTTTTTGTTAACGGCCCCATGGGGGTTTTTGAAGAAGCGGCGACAGAACCGGGGAGCAGGATGATCTGGGATGCATTGGCAGATACGCCGGCCTACACGGTACTGGGCGGTGGGGACAGTATTACCGCCACAAAAAAATTCGGCAAGACGAAGGACATAAATTATATTTGCACCGGCGGGGGGGCGCTGATCCGTTTCCTTACCGGAGAGGAACTTCCGGTGGTTAAAGCCCTCCGGTATGGATCGAAGTTAACGCATAAAAAAGTAACATAAAAGAATAGAGGAGAAAACAATGGTAAAAGTAGGAGTTGCCGGGTATGGCGTAATCGGACAGCGGCTGGCAGACGGCGTAGCGCTGCAGAAAGACATGGAACTTGTCGGTATAGCCGACCTTGCCCCCACGCTTTCGATAAGGGCCCTTAAAGAACGGGGGATGATCTACGATCTCTACCTGGTAGAAGGAGCGGATAAATCGAAGTTCGACGCGCTGAAAATTCCCTACAAGGGGAGCTTTCAGGATTTAATCGGGAAGGTTGATGTAATGCTGGATTCTTCGCCCGGCGGGATTGGCGCAAAAAACAAGGAGCTGTACGAAAAAGCCGGGGTTAAGGCGATTTTCCAGGGCGGCGAAAAAAATTCCGTGGCTGATGTTTTTTTCCACGGCTATGCCAACTATGAAAAAGGGCTTGGTGCAAATTACCTTAAGCTCACAAGCTGCAACACAACCGGCCTTATCCGGTCGGTGGATTGCCTTGACAGAAAGTTCGGCCTCGATCGGGTTGCGATTACAATTATACGGCGCGTGGCAGACCCCGGCGACTACCACCGCGGCCTTACCAACGCGCTGCAGATGGACAAGGCGCCAAGCCACCAGGCCGTTGACCTAATGACAATCATGCCCCATGTAGACGCAACGGGGATCCTTGTGCACACGCCGGTTACCCACGGCCACATTATAACCGTAGTGGCCCACGCGAAGGGCGGAAAAAAAATATCGCGCGATATGGCGCTGGAAGCCTTTATGACGCACAACAGGATCCGCGTGGTTTCGATAGACGACGGTTTTTTGGGGAACTCGTCGTTCTTCCGTTATGCCCGCGACCTGGGAAACCCGCGCGGGGACATGTACGAGATTGGCCTTTGGGAAGACAGCATTGTTGAAACAGGCGAGGAAATAATGTACGCGATCAATATCCCCCAGGAATCGGTTACCATACCGGAAACCATGGACGGCGTGCGTGCCGCGATGAAGATGCAAAGCGATTCGGCATCGGCAACTGCGGAAACCAACAAGTACCTTGGCCTGGGAAAATGGAAAAATAGTTAAAAGGGAAAAATGATAGATACTACGCTTAAAAATCTTGACGGGCTTTTTCCGGAAGGTTTTACCGAGGATCAAAAAGCCGAGGCCAAAACACAGTTTTTAAAAAACATGGCGGAGGAAGCCCACCGTTTTTACGGCGGTAAAATGCAGACTGTGCCCAAGTGCGGCCTATATGGGCTTAATTGGTTTAATGTCTGGTACACTCCGGGCGTGTCTAAAATTTCCACGACAATCCGGGACGATAACGATGCTTCATTTGCCCTGTCCAACCGGGGGAACCTTGTAGCGGTTGTATCCGATTCGACGCGGGTGCTTGGCGACGGCGACTGCACTCCGCCTGGCGGGCTGGGCGTAATGGAAGGCAAGGCGATGATCATGAAGTACCTGGGCGGGGTGGATGCCGTTGCGCTCTGCGTCGACTCAAGAGGCCCGGACGGGAAAAACAACCCCGATAAGATCATCGACTTTGTAAAAATGGCGCAGCACAGTTTTGGCGCGGTAAACCTGGAAGATATAAGCCAGCCCAATTGTTTTAAGGTGCTGGACGAACTGCGGGAAGCCTGCGACATTCCCGTTTGGCACGATGACGCCCAGGGGACAGCATGTGTAACGCTGGCAGGGCTGCTTAACGCGCTTAAGCTTGCGGGAAAAAAATTAAGCGAAGTAAAAATCGTGCTGCTGGGAGCAGGCGCTTCCAACACCACAATAGCGCGTCTTATCCTTGGCGATGGCGGCGACCCATCGAAGATGATCATCTTTGATTCCAAGGGCAGCCTCCATGCGGGAAGGGACGATATTAAAAACGATAAACGCAATTACCGTAAATGGGAACTATGCGAAAAAACAAACCCCGGCAGGATCCCCACTATGGATGAAGCGATGAAAGGCGCCGATGTCCTTATTGCGCTTTCTACCCCGGGGCCGGATACGGTAAAGCGATCATGGATCCGTTCCATGGCGGATAAGTCCATTGTGTTTGTCTGCGCAAACCCGGTGCCGGAAATCTGGCCCCATGCCGCCAGGGAAGAAGGCGCTTTTATTGTCGCGACGGGCCGCGGCGATTTTCCCAATCAGGTAAACAATTCTGTGTGCTTCCCCGGCATACTTAAAGGCGCGCTCCTTGTACGCGCGCGGAAAATTACCGACGGCATGGCGATACGCTGCGCCCATTCCATAGCGGACTTTTCCGAAAAGCGCGGGATCAAAGCAGACGACATTATTGCAAAAATGGACGAGACAGAAGTCTTTGCCGTCGAAGCAGCCGATGTTGCGGTACAGGCGATCAAGGAAGGGGTTGCACGGCTCACCCTTGGCTGGGACGAAGTATACAAGCGCGCCAAAGCCGACATCGCCGCCGCCCGCGCCCTTGTGGAAGACATGAAGAAAGCCGGCCACATCAAGGAGCCGCCGCCGGAAATGTTTGAAGCGGCGCTTAAAAAAGCGATAGAGGCAGTGGGGGGGTAACTCTAAAACCAACCAGAAAAGAAATTAGGTAACTTTATTAAAAACATATCTTCAAGAGCGAAATTGGCCGTATGTTTAATGTAAACAGGATGACCGTTGATTCGTTCATATTTCCTCCTTGACAATACCTATACAATAGTATAGTATAATAAATTATGGAGGTTCGAATGAAAAGAAAAGATTGGGGTGGTATCTGGACAGAACGGAAATTGGATGCCTTTGAAAAATATGTAAAAGCGTATTTAACTATTATGAATAACTATCGGGATAAGTATAACTGGAAATTGTTTTATTTTGATGCTTTTGCAGGAAGCGGTTCAAAAAAATCAGAACAAGTAAATGAAAATCAAATGGAATTATTTAATATTACCAAAGAGGAAGATACTGTTTATAGGGGAGCAGCAGAAAGGGTAGTAAATATAGATTTACGGGGTTTTGATTATTACTATTTTATTGAATCTAATGGAAAATCAAAATTGGAACTGGAAAAGAAGCTTAATCAAATAAAGAATAAAAAACCCCTGAATTTACAGTACCGATGCGGAGATGCAAATAATTTTTTATTAAAACTAGCAGAAACAATGAAAAATAATGCTAAATTGCGTTCTCTAATAATGATAGATCCTTTTGGGATGCAAGTAAATTGGGAAACAATAGAACAGTTAAAAGAAACTCAAACTGACTTATGGATTCTTATTCCATCAGGTGTTATAATAAATAGATTATTGGATGGGAAGGGAAATTTGAAAAATACAAAAAAATTGTCTAAATACTTTGGTTTAACAGTAGAAGAAATTAAAAACCATTTTTATAAAAAGAATACAAGTCCAAGCCTTTTTAATATAGAGGAATATCAAAAAATCCCCGATCCAATTCCTAAAATAGCGGAGTTATATATTAAGCAATTGCATACAATATTTAAAGAAGTGACGCCTAAGCCCCTTAAGATGTTGAATGGCCGTAACGTGCCAATATATCATTTTGCATTTGCGTCAAATAATGCTGCTGGTTTAAAAATTGCAAATGATATAATCGGGAAGGAAATAAAATGAGCACTACAAAGATTGAATGGACAGATAAAACCTGGAACCCTGTTACCGGATGCACAAAATGTTCTATTGGTTGTTCTAACTGTTATGCGGAAAACATGTCCCGTCGTCTTTGTGCCATGGGGCAGGAAAAATATAAAAATGGATTTCAATTGACTTTGCATGAAGATGTTCTGGATGAACCCTTATATTGGCAGAACGCACATACTATTTTTGTATGTTCAATGAGCGATATTTTTCATGAAGAAGTACCTTTTGAGTTTGTCGATAAGGTTATTAAGGTAATCAGAGAAACACCACAGCATAGATACCAGCTCCTGACTAAGCGGGATAAACGAATGGCAAAATATTTTAAAACACGCTCTGTCCCGGAAAATGTCTGGCTGGGTGTTACGGTAGAAGCCAAAGTATCAAAAGAAAGAATTAATACACTCAGAAACATTCCAGCTATGATTCGTTTTCTTTCCTGCGAGCCTCTATTGGAAGATTTAGGAGAGATAGATTTTTCAAATATACATTGGGTAATAATAGGCGGGGAAAGCGGTAAAAAAGCCCGCCCAATGAAGGAAGAATGGGTTCTTAATATCGAAAAGCAGGCTGCATTGAGCGGTTCAGCGTTTTTCTTTAAGCAATGGGGAACATGGGGCGCAGATGGAATAAAGCGAAGTAAGCATACCAATGGAAAGCTGTTAAAAGGGAAAATTCGCCAGGCTTTGCCTGTATAAACTATACATACATGTGTTATTATTTCCTGTATTTATTTTTGGGAGGCTTGAACCTGTCTGATTTTTTATGTAATTGGCAAAATATCATTTGAAGAGACCTCGTTTTTTACCGAACTCAATTGTAAACTAAATTAACCCCTGACCACAATTCCTAATCGGCATCGTCTAATTCTTAGATGTATTACAAATCACCAAATACAGTATATTGAAAATAATATCATATGTCGAAAATGAAGAGCAGCTTTGCACTCACAATTCAGCCCAAAGGTTAAAAAAACGCTTTTAATGCTGCTTTTACAATCCTCTGTGAACTTACCTTCAGCAAAGACATCGAAACATCTGGCATTATCGGGAAATACATATGACATTATTCCCATTGACAATATTCATTTTAGCTGCTATTCTTTTTAAATAGTATAAAAAAATTAAATACAATTTAAGGAGTTTTCATGCCAAAGCCAAACCAAACCCCCGCTGATGTTTTAAAGTCCCTTTTGGGTAAATACAAAATCAGCAATATGTCCCTTTCAAAGCAGATTAATCTAAGCCCTTCCATGGTAAACCAGCTTGTTTCAGGTCAGTCAAGGTTTACCGTCCCGGCTGTTTTACGGCTTTCAAAATTCTTCGGAACAAGCCCTGCTTTCTGGCTTGATTTACAGAGAAAAACATTGCTTGCAGAAGCGAATAGCGACAAAAAACTTCAGGGTATCTTAAAACGCATTTCTAAAGTTAAAAAACCTGAGGCAGCAGGAAATAAGCCTGGTGTAGCAAAAGGCAAATCTTTATCTGTAAAACGTAAAAAGGCTGCAAAAGTTCCCGGTTCAAAACCTGCTTCAAGGTTAAAAGTAAAGAAATAAGGGAACCTCTAAAAACCTGGGTTTTATATCCTTAACCTTTCCGCATGGTAATACTCAGCCAATGCTGAGTAAGCCTGTGCGCGAATTGACTTTACATTTTCGTCATTAAGATAGTCTTCAAAATTCATAACGCGATCGATTAACCCGGTAGGGGAGCCGGGCCCGGCAGAGGGGAGTATTTCCACAATGCGGTTTGCAATGGAGCTGATAAATTCGTGATCGTGGGAATTAAACAGCAGTACGCCGTGGAAAGCGATAAGGCCGTCGTTAAGCGCAGTGATCGCTTCCAGGTCCAGGTGGTTGGTCGGCTCGTCAAGGATCAATACATTGGCGCCGGAAAGCATCATTTTGGCAAGGAGGCAGCGGACACGCTCGCCGCCGGAAAGGACATTAACCGGCTTTAACGCTTCGTCCCCGGAAAAAAGCATACGCCCCAAAAAGCCGCGTACGTAAGTCTCGTCTTCGTTGGGGGAATACTGTTTTAGCCATTCTGTGATCGGCAGGGCCGAATTAAAGAACGCGGAATTCTCTTTGGGAAAATAGGAAAAACCGGCAGTTTGCCCCCAGTACACGCCGGGGCGGGCGGGTCCGGCGGCCATTTCAAAGAGGGCTGTCTTTGCCTGGTGTTCCGCGCCGACGAAGGCTATTTTATCGCCCTTATTAATCGTAAACGAAAAATCGTACAGCCCCGATGCCTCGTCCGATACTTTTTCGAAACGCAGCACATTATTGCCAAGCTCGCGGTTTTGTTTAAACCCAACAAAGGGGAATTTCCTGCCTGTGACATGAATATTTTCCAGGTCGAGTTTTTCCAGAACTTTTTTGCGGCTTGTCGCCTGCCTGCTTTTGGCAACGTTGCTGGCAAAGCGCTGAATAAATTCCCGCAGTTCTTTGGCCTTTTCTTCGTTCCGTTTCTGCTGATCACGCGCCTGCTTCTGCAGCATCTGGCTCATCTGGTACCAGAAGTCGTAGTTGCCGCTGTACTGGGTAATCCTGCCAAAGTCGATGTCGCATATATGGGTGCACACGGCATTAAGGAAATGCCTGTCGTGGGAAACAACAATTACAATATTGGGAAAATCAATTAAAAAATCTTCCAGCCAGGAAATAGATTCCAGGTCAAGGCCGTTGGTTGGCTCGTCAAGTAGGAGTATGTCGGGGCTGCCAAAAAGAGCCTGGGCAAGAAGCACCCTGACTTTTTTTGATTCTTCCAGTTCCGACATAATTCTACCGTGATCTTCCACATCAAGCCCCAGCCCCGACAAAAGCTGTGCCGCCTGGGCTTCCGCTTCCCATCCTCCCAGTTCTGCAAAGTCGGCTTCCAGTTCGCTGGCCTTCATGCCGTCTTCTTCGGTAAAGTCTTCCTTTGCATAAATTGTCTCACGTTCTTTTTGAATCCGGTAAAGCTTCGGGTAACCCATGATCACCGTTTCCAGTGCAGGGTATGTATCAAAGGCAAAATGATCCTGGCTAAGTACCGCCAGGCGCTGTCCTTTGGAGACGGCAATTTCCCCCTTGTCGTATTCTTCCTGACCGGAAAGGATTTTAAGGAAGGTTGATTTACCTGCGCCGTTTGCCCCTATTATCCCGTAGCAATTCCCGGGTGTAAATTTTAAATTTACTTCCTTAAAAAGTACACGCTCCCCGTATGAAAGGCCAAGATTGGTTACTGAAATCACTTTTACATTATCTCCCCAAAAGAACACCCCGCCGGATCTGACTTCTGCCAGGTACAGCAGGGCGTTTTTTAAATTACATAAAAATTATTCCAGGGGAATTTTTTCTTTGTAATTGCTGGGGTTTACAAGATCAACACCGGAGTCAATGCACACCGCGCCGTCTTCGATTGTAATTTTGTCGGCAAACTTTGTGTCGAATGCTGCCTGCCCTTCGGTAATCAGCGTATACAGGCCGCGTACGCATGCATCGCCCATACCGTCGTAGTTCTGGCCAACCGCTATATCAACAAGGCCGCGATCAAAAAATTCCATTGATGTGGGGAATATATCCATGGTAACGATTTTATTGTTCGGGGACCTTGCCCTCCATGCATTTACTTCGGGGGTTGCATCGGGGTTGACAACATAAGGCCAGCCGCCCGCCATAAACCAGGCTTCGAATTCGTTGCCGTGTGCACGGGTATAGGATTCAATAATTTCGATGGATTTATCGATATCATCATCGCAGGGGCCGGAGTAGATTACCCTTATATTGGTGCCCTTGATTGTGTCGGCAAATCCTGACTTGCGGCCTTCCATTTCAAAAGCACCGACAAGCCCCTCAAGCTGGGCAACCCGGATTTCCGGAAGGCTCGATCCCTGGTAGAGCTTGATCATTTCCTGGGCGCAAATGGTACCGGCTTCGTAGTTAGCCGTCCCGGCATAGAAGGAACGGCCCGATTCGGGACAGTCTGAGTCAAAGGTACAAACCCAGATCCCTGCGGCAATTGCCCTTTTCAGCACTTCTTCCAGCCCTTCCGGCGTTACACAGCTTATCGCAATGCCGGATACTTTCCGTTCAATAAGGCCTTCTACAATCCCGACCTGTTCCGAAGCTTCGTGCCTGGTTGATGCAATCCACTCAATTTTAATGCCCAATTCCCTGCCGACACGTTCCGCCGCTACTTTGGTAGGCAGGAATACCGGGTTTACCAAATCCTGTGGTATTACCGCGATAACGATTTCTTTGGACCCGCCGCCCTTGTCTCCGCCGCAGGCAATTACACCGAACAGCAAGAGTACCGCCAAAATTCCGAGCAGTGCTTTCCTCATTTTTTTCCTCCTGTAATATTTTAACCACTCCGTGGCTAATTTAAGCTGTCCCAATATGGTCGCTTATATGCTGTCATGTTACTTTTTTCCGCGGTTTTTGCTTGCCATGTCTGCAGCGACTGCGAATAAAATTACAAAACCAATAATAAGCTGCTGCCAGTACGCATTAACCGACAGCAGAACCAGGGCGTTTCTAAGTATACCCATAATTGCCGCGCCGATAATTGTACCAAGTACCGTACCGGCGCCGCCAGTAAGCGATGTCCCCCCGATTGCAGTTGCTGCAATGGCATCAAGTTCAAAACCAATACCGTTTGTTGGCTGCCCAATGCCAAGCTTTGCCGCTGTAATAATGCCGGCTGTTCCCGCAAGGAGGCCGCAGATCGAATAAACCAGAATTAACAGAGCGCTTGTGTTTATGCCGGAAATCCTTGTCGCTTCCATGTTTCCGCCTACGGCGTAAATACGCCGCCCTGTTACGGTATTGGATAAAAAGATCCCTGCAATAATCGCAATAATTATCATTACCCAAATCTGAACAGGAACGTTAAGTATGTACCCCTGCCCAAGGAAAAAGAAACTTTTGGGGAGCCCTGATACTGCAAACCCCTGGGTTGTAATATAACAAAAACCCCGGACTATGCTCATTGTCGCAAGGGTTGCAATAAACGGCGGAAGATGAAGTTTAACAACAATTAAGCCGTTGCATAATCCCAGTAACAGGGATATGGCAAGGGCAATGATGATCCCCATTATGGGGGGCATGCCGAATTTAGTCATTGCCAATGCGGCGGCGACTCCCGCAAACCCGTAAACGGAACCTGTGGATAGGTCTATGCCCCCTGTTATAATGACCATCATAACGCCTATCCCCCCGACGGCAATCGGGACAAAGAGCCGTACTACAGAAAGGAAGTTACTAAGCGTACGGAACGGAGGGCTGACGATCATCATGATAACAAAAATGACAATCAAAACCATTAAGATTGAAAAAGTTGGAAGCTTTCTTACCGCTCTAAATATGCTTAAGACTGAAGTTTTTTCTTTTGCTTCACTCACAACAGTTCTCCTTGTTTGTCAGGCAAGCGCCATTTTCATAATGGCTTCCTGGGTTGCATTTTCGCCGGGCATTTCGCCCTTGATTCTGCCTTCGTGAATAACAATGATACGGTCGCTCATGCCTATAATTTCCGGCAGTTCCGACGAGATCATTATTATTGCCACGCCTTCTTTTGCCAAATGAGACATAAGCATGTAAATTTCTTTTTTTGTTTTAACGTCGATGCCCCTTGTTGGCTCATCCAGAATAAGTATTTTCGGCGATGTTTCCATCCATTTTCCGATTACGACTTTTTGCTGGTTGCCTCCGGAAAGGTTATTTACAATCTGCCTGTCGCTTGGGGTCTTAATGTCGAGTTTGTTGATGTATTCCTGGGCGACCCTTGCTTCTTTTTGCTTTTCGATAAAGAGCCCTTTTCTAAAAGCATCCAATGCCGCAAGGCTGATGTTGGAACGGACATTCATCATCCGGATTAATGCCTGCTCTTTCCGGTCTTCCGGGACAAAACCAATCCCTTTCCGCAAAGCGTCAACGGTATTGTTTATGGCTGCCTTTTTTCCGTTAATAAAAAACTCCCCCGTTTCCCGCCGGTCAATTCCGAAAATAGCCCTTACAATCTCGCTCCGGCCGGAGCCGACAAGGCCGGCAAACCCGAGAATTTCCCCTTCCCGCAGATAAAAATTAATATCCTTAAGGAACCCCCTGGTTGAAAGGTTTTTTACTTCCAGCAGTACATTGCCTATTTGGGTTTTTTCCTTGTAGAAAATATCGTCGACACTCCGGCCGACCATGCTGCTGATTACTTCGTTTTCGTTTATACTGTCTGTATTTTTTGCCAAAACCATTTCACCATCGCGCATAATTGCTATACGATCGGCAATAACAAATATCTCCCTAATCCGGTGTGTAATAAAGACTATGGATACTCCCTGGTTTTTTAAAACACGTATTATGCCAAAGAGGATGTTTGTTTCCTTGTCGGTAAGCGATGATGTCGGTTCGTCCATGATGATTAGTTTGGAATTAAAGGAAAGTGCTTTTGCCACTTCGATCATTTGTTTTTGCGCGGTAGAAAGCGTTCCTACGCGGGTAGATGTAGGTACATTGAGCCCAACCTGATCAAGCAGGGTTTTGGCTTTTTCGTGCATTTCCCTTTTATTGATAAATTCCTTTACTTTTCGCCGTTGTTCCCTGCCCAGAAAAATATTTTCCGCAATATTCATGTTAAGCAGTAGATTTAATTCCTGGTAGATTATGCTGATGCCAAGATGCTGCGATTTAAGGGGGCTGTTAAGTTCCGCAGGCTTTCCGTCTACAAGAATTTCCCCTTCGTCTTTTTCGTAAACGCCGGAAAGAATTTTCATTAACGTGGATTTCCCTGCGCCGTTTTCACCAACAAGCGCCAGCACTTCGCCTTTATGTACCGAAAGGCTAACTTTGTTCAGCGCTTTAACGCCGGGAAAACTCTTGGAAATGTTTTTTATTTCCAGAAATGTTTCTTCCATGTTTCTCCGAACCGGCTTAATTACATTCTGCACTGAGCGGGCCGGCAAGCTCTTTAAAGAAGAAGAGTTTCCCCGGCATGGTCGGCATAAAACTGGCAGGCACCCACATATCCGGCCCATAACGGAGGGCAACCCAAAGCGACATCCCCGACCACATCATACCGCGTTCATAAGCGCCGTCGCTTCCGCCGATTATCCTGTCTGATTTAAGGAAAAGCCCGGGGCCTATGGTGTTGGCAAAACAGGGGACCAGTGTTGTGCGGCTTTTAAAACTGTGCAGTGCGTTCTGTTCTATTGTAAGCGGGTGGAGCTTTGCGCCCAAACGGTGGGTCGGGTTTTTCCATTCTTCGACGCTGGAAAAATCCTCGGCAAAGTGCGGCTCCCAAAACGCAATGTGAAACACCCTACCAATCCCAAAAACGGTAATTAAATCTGCACCGCCGGATTTTAACTTTTCTATTTTTTCGCCATAGGAGGGTAGGTTTGTTTTGGTTGCAAAATTACGCTGGCTTTCGGGAATCGATAATTCCCCCAGCGGGCCGTAGAGGGCTTCTTCCATGGCGTTCTGGAACGAACCTTTTTCCGACGGGTTTAAGGTATTCCCGTCCGCATCGCTCCACTCATCCATATTAAAACCCCAGACATGATCGCAGCCAATGTTCCACTGTTTAAGAAAGTATACGACCCAGCGGTACATCCCCATTGGCCCGACCGGCAAAATAAGTATAAGTTTTTTCCCGTCGTCCCTGGCCTTTTTTATTGATGCGGCAATCTCGTGCCCCATCATTACGCCAAATACCGTATTGTCGTCTGCCATAACAGGTTCGAACCCCTGGTGCCAATGGCTTTGACGCTGGAAAATTTCATCGGGCCCGTGGGAACAGCAGCGGTCGATTTTTTCCAAATCCCATCCTTTGGGGAAATAATGTTCCATGTTGGAACCTTTCATAGTTGAGAGAAAATCCATATTATTTTCCTTTTATAATATATAGACATCTCTAAAAACTTCAGTTTTTGGAGATGATCCGCTATGAAATATTTTACATGCTTTCGTTTATTGTGTCTATTACTTTTTTTACGTCAATTGAACTTAAATAATCTTCTTCAATCATATTAATTACAACTTCTGCAATTTCCGGATCCAGCTGGCTCCCTTTGCAGCGTTTAAACTCGGTTACTATAATATCTTTTGGAAGCCCTGCCCTGTAGGAGCGTGTAGATGACATGGCATCGTAGGTATCGGCGGCGGCAATTATCCGCGCCTCCAGGGAAATATCTTCGCCGGCCAGGCCTTTGTAATAACCCTTCCCGTTCCAGTGTTCATGGTGTTCTGCGGCTCCCGCTGTAAGGTTTTTAATTGTGGTAATGTCTTTAAGGATATCCAGCCCTATGCTGGTATGCTGCTTCATTGTATTGTATTCTTCGTCTGTAAGCTTTTCCGTTTTATTGATTAGACGGTTTGGTATGCCTATTTTTCCTACATCGTGCAATAGCCCAACATAGTAAAGGTTTTCTATAAAAGTTTTTGCGGTACCCAGCCGCCGGGCAATTTCTACCGAGTATGCCGCAACACGGACTGAATGTCCGCTTGTGTAGGTGTCTTTTGCGTCTATTGTATTGGAAATTGCACTTAATGCCTGGGAGATTATGGTGCGGTACTCGCGCTGCTTTTCCTTATGTTTACGGGTCTTATACCTGACAATGGCTATTATAAGCAGTGAAATTAATAAAACGGAAAGAACTGCAATAATAACCCATACAACCGGATGTTCGAAAAACTTTAATTCCTTTTGGATTTGTATTTCTATCCGGTTACCTGTTTTTCCGGAAGAGTTTTCTGTCCACACAATCAGGGTGTAGTCGCCGCCTTTCAGGTTTGTGTAGGACACATCCAGATTGTCTGTTTTTAACAGGGTATGATCCCGCGAGTCCTGCCCCGAAAGCATATAATGCAATGTACCTTCATCCAAAAGCCCGAAGGATAAATATGACAGTTCAAAGGTAAGACGGTTTGCATTGCGCACAATAATAATTTTTTTTGAAAAATCCGTATATTCCACATCGTCTATATTTATTTTTATTAAGCCTGCAAAGGGGATAAATGGGGTAATTGTGCTTTCAAAATTATATTTGTTGATCCCGTTTGTACAGCAGAAATAGAGGCTTCCGTCGCCGGTAATTAAATTCCATGCATTTGCATTAATGGAAACAGTAAGCCCCGATGTTTTGTCTACCGCAATATATTCAAACGGAAGTTCGTTATTTAACAGAGAATCCGCATCGGTACGGATAATCGAAGACGCGGTAAGCAGTACAAGTTCGTTGTTGTATTGCATTATGTCAAGGAAAGTATATGGCGGTATTTTTTTTATTGCTTTAACAATTTTGTTGTCGTCTATATAGCACAAACCGTTTGATGCCGATACCCAGACACCGCCTGTCTTTTGATTAACGGACATGCGCAGGACAACGCCGCCGGAGAGGCCGTTTTCTTCCTGGAACCGGATTGAACCATTTTTATTTACGGCGTAAATACCATTGCCGTCGGTACCAATATACAGTGTACCGTTATCGGAGTATACAAGCGACAAAACAGTAATAGTGGGTAGTATATAGTTAATATCGTTATCAAATACATCATTTATGCTGATCACGGAATCGCCGCGGATAAAACTTACACCCGCGCCGGTGCCGATCGCAATAACCCCGTCCGGCAGTTCTGCGATACAGCGGGCCCTGTCCGATACCAAACCGTCTTTAAGGAGCCAGTTTTTATATTCATTTGTTTTTGGTGAATACCGGATTACCCCGTGATTGGCGTAGGTGCATATCCAGATATTCCCCGCACTGTCATGGAAAATACCCCGGATCCGTGAATTTATCTGATTGGAAAAATTTGTCATGACGGGCTTTCCCGATTTATCCAGGATAAAGAGACCGTTGTCCGTACCTATATACATGTATTCGGCATTCGCCGGGTTACCGTTATCGATTAGGATGGCATTCACAGCTGCTGGATCAAAATTATACAGGGCGTTTAAATCGGAAAAAGCGCTTACGGTAAGTTTGGTAATTCCGCTTTTTGAACTTGTTATCCAGTAGCCGTTCTGGTAATCCTCGCAAATACCGGTATAAAAACCAATGCCGTTCGGATTACCGGCATGGTGGTATTGCTCTTCGGCATCAAGATACCCCAGCCCTGTTTCGGCTGTTATCCAGATACATGCGCGTGAGTCCTCGTAGATGGAAGTGATATTAAAAAGTGGGGTTTGAATAATCTTTGAATTGATAAATTCTTTACCGTCGAATTCCGTTACAATTAAAGTACCGTCGCGCATGGCAAGTATAATACGGTTACGCGAAACACAGGCTGCCGACCAGACTCCCGTACCGGACGGGTATTGTACTGTTTTTCCGCCGCTTGTATAAACAAAAAACTCCCCGCTGTTAAAAACGGTATAAACATTGTTTTGCGTATCGCATGAAACGGAAACAACGAACGGGTGGATCTGGGTATCCAGGTTTAAAATTTTAATTTCACCTGCGGCATCAACATTAAAAAGGCCGTCTGGTGTGCCGCAATAAATTCTGCCGTCATTCCCCTGGGCTATATCGCGGATAGTATTGGAAAGAACCCCTTTGGTTTTATCAAAAAATGTAAACGATCCGTTTTTATAGGCGGCCAGGCCCCGGTCGTTTGTCCCAACCCAGAGCGTCCCGTCCTTATCTTCATACAAAGCGCGTACATTTGAACTGTTAAAACCGTTTTGGGAAACCGCGGTCCAGATGGTATACCTTTTCCCGTCAAACCGTATCAACCCGCTGTAGCTGCCGAACCACATATAGCCGTCGCTGGTTTGAAGGACAACATTTGCTTCGTTGCTGGGAAAATCGGTGTTGTCTGTATTAAAAAAGGTAGTATTGTAATTGGCAAGGAAGATTCTTGCTGCTTCATCCCGGGTGTCCGAGTCGAGTGCAGCAAGGGGCAGGGCAAAAAAAACGCTTATTATCCAGAAGGGGAAAATAAAGCAAATGAATCCACGGGGTTTGATTTAATATTCCTCCTGCCGGGGGTATTGTTTTATGATAAACGGCGGCTTGTTCAAGGTCAAGACGGCGCGTTGCCGCATTAAATAAAAAAAACTTGACTTTGCCGGATAACAGGCTACTATTAATAAGAAACAATAAGGATTTTATCCAAAGGAGTGCTTATGCCCTGTACAGATTCGGAGATCCGGGACCTTTCCGGAATTGCCCGGGAACTGCGCCTGACCATTGTGGACGTTATGGCCTGGTCGGGAGGTTCCCACATCGGGGGATCGCTCAGCATCGTCGAGATACTCACCCTTCTTTATTTTAAGTACCTTAATGTAAGGCCCAATGAGCCCGCATGGCCGGACAGGGACAGGTTCGTCCTTTCCAAAGGGCACGCGGCGGCAGGGTTTATCCCCGTATTGGCAAAAAAAGGATACTTCCCGCAGGAAGAGTTAAAGTCTTTTAACCACTTTGGCTCCCCTTTTGCCATGCACCCGGACAGCAACAAGGTAATCGGTTGCGACGCTTCGGCAGGCTCCCTGGGGCACGGCCTTGCAATGGCTGTGGGTATGGGTCTTGGAGCGCGTTACCAGAAAAAAAGTTTTAAGACAGTCTGCCTAATGGGCGACGGCGAATGCTGCGAAGGCAGCGTTTGGGAGGCGGCAATGGCGCTTTCCCACTACAGGCTGGGGAACGTAATTACCATAGTAGACAGAAACAGGCTGATGATAGACGGGACCACCGAAGATATTATGAAGCTGGAGCCTTTTGCCGACAAATGGCGCTCTTTTGGTTTTGAAGTGTTCGATATAGACGGCCATGATCTAAAAGCCCTTTCCGCCGCGCTTGACGCCGGCTGGGCGCGCCAGAGTGAATTGGCGGCAAACGAGAAACCGGTATTTATCCTGGCCAATACGATTAAGGGCAAGGGCGTGGACTTTATGGAAAATGACGTAAAATGGCACTATGGCAGCGGGGATTCCGATCTCTGCGTAAAAGCAAAAGCTTCTATTATGAAGGAGGCGCAGAATGTCTGAAATTACAACCGGAACCACATGGAACTGTTATGACGGCGCAACCATGACCCCGCGGGAAATCTACGGGCGCACACTTACAGAATTGGGAAAAACCGATCCCCGCATCGTTGCGATTACCGCCGATCTTGCAAAAACAACGGCAATCACCTATTTTGCCGACGCCTACCCGGAACGTTTTTTTAATGTAGGTATTGCGGAACAGAATATGATGGGCGTTGCCGCAGGTCTTGCAAAAACGGGGCTTATCCCCTTTGCATCTACCATGGCTATCTTTGCCAGCATGAGGGCCGGCGAGCAGGTACGCACCGACATTGCGTACCAGAACCTGCCGGTAAAGATCATCGCGACCCACGGGGGGATTTCTTTCGGGCATGCGGGGACAACCCACCATTGCACCGAAGACTTTGCCATAATGCGTTCGATAGCCAACATGACGGTGGTATGCCCGGCAGACGGGATTGAAACGAGCCGCACGGTGCGTGCCTGTATTGATATTCCCGGCCCCGTTTATATCAGGATAGGGCGGGGATTCGAGCCGCCATGCTATGAAAACGAAGACTACCAATTTGTGATTGGCAAGGCAATAGAAATGCAGGACGGAAAAGACCTTACGATTATTACCTGCGGGATCGGCGTAATGCAGTCGATTCAGGCGGCCAAGACGCTGGCCGAGCAGGACGGCCTTTCCATACGCATACTCAACATGCACACCATTAAGCCCCTGGACAGGGAAGCGGTATTAAAAGCGGTAAACGACACCCGCCGTATCCTTACCATAGAAGAGCACAATATCGTAGGCGGCCTGGGGGACGCTGTTGGCAATGTTATCGCCGAATCGGGCAAGGGCTGCGTGTTCAAAAAACACGGCCTCGAAGATGAGTTTGCCGTAATCGGTTATGCCGAAGACCTTTACACCCATTACAAACTTGACAGCAACGGCATTGTCGAAAAAGTCCGGGGGATAATGGGAATGGAATTTGAAGCCGATGAGGACTGGAACGATGAATGATCGGGAGTTAATAACAGCAAAGCTGTTTTTTAATGCCGCCTTCCCGGTTATGCAGGTAGTACTTGACGACGATCCTGCAATGAAGGCCAAGTTCCAGGATGTAGTGGCGACCGTTCAGATTTGCGCAAAAGAAGGGAACGATCTTATTGCATGTCACCTTATGTTTGATCGCGGTAAACTTTCCGTTATACAGGGGCCGGCTTCTGCGCCGGACATTACCTTAAGTTTTCCGTCAATAGTTAAAATGAATACGATGTTCCGGGGGGGCGCAGCGCTTCCTTCGATAAAGGGCTTTTCCAAACTGGGGCTGCTTTTAAAAGTATTCAGTTTACTTATGTCGCTTATGATAATGTCCCCAAAGGCAAGGCCAAAAGAACCTGCCAAGCAAAAGCTAAAGGTCAAGATGAGCCTTTACATGGTTTCGCGTGCGCTTTCCACCTATAACAAACTCGGCAACCCGGACATGGTTGAATGGTGCAAGCGCCAGCCCGACCGCATCTACCAGTTTATTGTGGATGACGGGGAAGGCTCCGAACCTGCTATTGCCTGCTACCTTAGGGTTAAAGCGGGGAAGTCCAAATCCGGGCACGGCGTCTATACCAGGCGCAGCCCGTTTGTGCTGTTCCATTTTTTCAGCGTCGAGGGGGCAATGAAAGTGCTGCTTAAGGAAGTTGCCTTTGTCGAGGGCGTTGTAAAAAAATGCGTGGAAGTTGTTGGCTCTCCGGAATACGCCATGGGTATAAATGATTTTATGGCAGTGCTCCAGGGGATGATGACCTGAGGGTAATAAAAAGGAGGGCTTACGCCCTCGAGCGCAAGGAAATTATAATAGTTTGCCGCCAGGAGGCGGCATGTGCATGAAAACAATTTGTTTTGAAAAAAATATCCCCAAAATCCTTTTGACCAAGGTTGCGGCAAAATATGCAAAGCCGCTGCTTTTTACGGGGATAAACCCGATTAAGTTTTTAAAGAACCTGCCCGACCCGCCTTTGCCGGGGCCCAAGTGGCTGCGTATTAAAAATACAGCATCGGGGGTCTGCGGCACCGACTTAAGTTTCTTTAAAGCGACGACTGCCCCGGACTGTGCGCTGGAGCCGCTGCCCGGTTCGTACCGTGCCTTTCTTGGGCACGAGTGCGTCGGCGTGGTTGAAGAAATTGGCAGCGGTGTAACAAAATTTAAAGAGGGCGACCGGGTTACCCTGCGCGAGTACATGCAGTGCTGCGGGAACAAAGGGATCGAAACACCATGCCGTTTTTGCGCGGAGGGGAATTACTGCCTCTGCGAAAATTACGGCGAGAGCGGCCCCTTCGAGCTTCCCGACACAGGCGCAGGCTTTGGCGACTACTATATCGCCCCGGAACAGCAGCTAAGTAAAATTGACGAAAGGCTCAGTGACGATCAGGCGATTATGGTAGAGCCGACTGCCGTCTCCCTGCATACGGTCCTTATGGCGCCGCCCCAAAAAGGCGACAAGGTTATGGTGCTGGGCTGCGGGACAATCGGCCTGGGCGTTGTCCAATGCCTTAAACTTATACAACCCGACTGCGAAATATGGGTTATGGAAAAGGTTAAGGAGAAACAGGAGTTTGCACTTAAGCTCGGCGCCGATCACGTACTCCAGGGCCCGCCATACGAGGCTGTATCAAAAGCGACAGATGCAAAACTCTACCGCGGCTTTGGCGGGAACACCATGCTTATCGGCGGCTTTGACATGGCCTATGACTGTGTGGGCGGCGGCTGGTCCAACACATCCTGCCTGCGTTTCCTCCGCGCGCGCGGCACCCTGGTTAAAATCGGCCACCACATGCAGGGAATTACCTACGACGAAACGCCGGTGTGGTGGCAGGAATTAAAGATGGTCGGCATCGACGCCCACGGCATGGAAACATGGAAAGGCAAAAAGATGTATACCTTCGATGTTGTTCAGGAATTAATGGCGGAAGGCAAATACAAAATTGACGGCTTTATTACCCACCGTTTCCCCCTGGACCGCTACAAGGACGCGATGCGCCTTATGATGAAAAACCCGCCGGAACTGGTAAAGGTTGTGCTTGATTGTAATTAAAAATGTCATTATGCTGGATGGAGGTGTCCGGAAAGATAAAACCTGTTCGGGCACCTTATCTACTGTTCCAAAAGGAGAGCGCCATGAAAAAAGTCTTTCTACTGGTTTTTTTATTTACCGCCCTTGGTGTTTATTCCCAGGGTATCCATATGCAGAACGGGAAATACAGAGATTATAACGATTACCGCTCTTTTATTGAATTCAGCGGTACCAACGTTATTGAAAAATGGCGTTCCGCACGTGACGGGAAGTATAATAAAATATCGCCGCTTTCCGGGACATATTCACTCAGCGTAGAAAACAGGGTTAATTTTCTGAATGTTACATGGAAAAATAACACCAAAGAAAAATTCCTTGTACTGACAATACGGGAAAGAAGCGGTTTTTTTCTTTATAACTCAGACGGCAAACCGTATTTTATTGGAATGTTATGTGATGACGGTGAATATTTGGGTGATTTCGGGATGGAAGCGGATTTTAGTATGGATAGATATACTTTTAACATAAGTGGCATTACCTCATCATCTTCGTTACGGGAAGGAAATATTTCGCATACGCCCGACAGGATAAATTTGAACGCAAACGAGGCCTGGGCGGAAGGCGCCAAAGGCAGCGGTGTGGGGGAATATATAATTTTTAACGAAAAAATTGATGTTATTCATGAAACCCTATTCATTTCTTTTGGCTATGTTTCATATTCAAAGCCAAACCTGTTTTCCGATAACGCGCGCCCCAAAAAAATAAAAGTATCATGGGCAGATACAAATCAGTCGGTAATTATGGATCTGTACGACACGCCAAATTTCCAGGTTATCGAAAAGCCGAAACGCAATTTTGATTCGGAAGGGTTTTCCGGGCCCATTAAGATTGAAATTCTTGAAGTTTATCCCGGGACAAAATATTCAGATACCTGTATTTTTGCGGCTTTTGTTCATTTTTCCCAATAACTTCCACCGAAAACAGCCGATAATACAATAGCTGTTCTTTTGGGAGGAAAATAATGAACATTTTTAAAGCTTGCAGGGCAATCTTAATTATTTTTTGCGTATCTCTGGCAATTTTTGGATGTGCAACAACCAAAAACCACGAAAGCAATGCCGGTTTCGGAATAACTGCCGAGGCAGTGCCGGAGGGCATATGTATAAGCTTTTCCAATATTCCGCCCGATGCAAGCCATTTATGGGTTTCCGTCCAGTCATGGGGCGATGCAGAATATCCGCAAAATACCCACAGCGTTGTTGCTTCTTATGCCGCCATTACAAATACGCCTGCCCTGGACTGGGTACGCTCCAGCAGGCAGCTGGAAGAAGTAAAAAAAACCGGAAAGATATTTTTCCCTTTTGTAGAGGCAGGGCAAAAATATCGTATTTCGGCAATTGTCTATAATATTGAAGATCGTGCATTATCCATTGGCGATGAAAACTATATCCCTGTTATGGCGGAAACTGAATGTGTTGCAAAAAACGGAATTTATTTTGACAGGAATTCCGTTACACTCAATCTTGAAAATTCCAATTCTACCGTAACATTATCTTCCGAACCGGTTTTTTCTTCGGAGATTATTTATGCCCCGCAAAAATACAGCTTTGGTGTAACAATTATTGTTGCAGAAAATAGTTCTGTCGGTGTTGCCGATCATCATATCCCCAGGGGTTTATCTTCCGATGGTTTGTCCTGGACATTTGAACCCCAAATGTCTGCCGCCAATTTAAGGGAATCTGACTGGCTGGAAGAAAATACCGAATACCAGGCTTGGGGCGGATCGCATGCCAATATTATGTACAACGATATACTTTGGGCTGTCGAGATTGCCAAGACGCCGGAATTTATTTTTAAACTGTAGAAGTTAATAATATTTCCGCTGTCAGCCAAAATACCTGTTAAAGTAATCATCCAGAGGTTCTATCGTCGGATCCGGATCCTCCCCGTCCGGAGTCATCAGGGTAAAAAGCAGAACCATGAACACAAAAATTACAAATTGTCTCATGTTTCTTTTCTCCTTTTGTCTATTGGCCACAGTCAGTTTAAACGGGGGATTAATCCAGGAAAGAACCGCAATAAGGGCATTCTGTGGTCTGACCAATTATAACTCTGTTGCTGGCCGCGCAGTTTTTGCAGGTAACTGCTTTTACCTGGCTCGGATTAACGTCGGCTGCAATACTGGGTATCCCCTTAATTACCAATTCATTGGCAGCATGATCAATCACTGCGTTCACAAAAAACCTTTTTCGTATCATCACTTCAAGGTCTTTTTTTACGAATTCAGCAGATTTTCCTGTGCCGGCGGCCAATGCATCTATCGACGTTTTGTTCTGTATGGAAACCACAGCGGTGTATTTTTTAAAACGAAAGATACGCTGTTTAATTCGAATACCGTTAAATACGCCGTAACCGCAAATTAAAAGAATAAACAACAAGAATATTATTTCACCAGGTTCGAAATTTACATCTTTATCAGGTACTACCAAAACCACCAGCATCAGCAGGCCAAAAAAGTATCCCAGTATACTGGATATTTTCCCCATGATCGCGCTGGAGACTATCGCAACTTTAGATCGCATATGATTATTCCCCCTTATTGATTTTAATCAAAAAATTTTGGTTTGTGAATAGGGTGATTCTGCATAAAATAGCTATAACATAAAAAATCTGGAGTAAAATCTCCCCCGCCATTTTCGGCTCTGGCGGCGCTTTCCACGTTGCCGGGAACATATCTGATTCATTCTTTATTAAATGAATCCAGGAACGGCATTATTTCGGCCGGGGATAAAAGTGTTATGCTGAAAGTAACTCCGTACCCTTCGCTATCCCAGATCATTCCGATAGGCCGGTAAGGAAGCTCTTCATACCCGGCAAACATGTTGTCCGTCAGTTGGTCATAATCAGTTTTGCTCACTTCC
>Ga0082212_10000345_pt1 | contig 67676 bp, 55 predicted proteins | sample TergutNt197P3_FD_71548 | JGI IMG/M metagenome (GOLD analysis project Ga0082212, IMG submission 71548) | Neocapritermes taracua P3 segment gut microbial communities from Petit-Saut dam, French Guiana - Nt197 P3 | ecosystem: Host-associated > Arthropoda: Insects > Digestive system > Gut ... | reverse complement strand
ATTTGGAGAGGTGTGGAAGATGCCATATCAAAATATGCGTAGGGAAAATGTTCCTCGACATGGACTGGACGGGTAAGCCGTCCCTCACTGTTATTGGAAGATTGATGTGTTCAGTACGATAAATTGTAGTTTACATCACTCGACCTTAAAGCGGGATACCTCCTGCACCAGGATGTCGATGTTTTCCTTGTTTTTGCCGCTTATGTCGTTAACCCTGTTGACAGCGATGTTGATCTGGTCGGCGCCGCTGGCCATCTCGTTCATGCCGCCGGTTATTTCCTCGGTAACCCGCTCCAGGTTCTTGCTCTCCTGGATCACTTCCTTGGAGCCGCCCTGCATTTCCTCGGAGCCGCCTTTTACCTGCTGTGTTATCTCGTTAAGCTGGCTTATCGCCTCCAGTATCTGCTTGCTCCCCTCGCTCTGCTCCTCCATCGCGTTCCGGATGTTCTCTTCCTGGTCCGCCACCGTCTTAACGCCGCTGTCTATCGCCTCGAACTTGTGCAGCACGTTATCTGTCGCGCCCATGATCTTGTCGATCGACTCCTTTATCTTCTTAAGCACCGTGCTAATCGTCTTCGACTGCTCCGACGAATTTTCCGCAAGCTTCCGTATCTCGTCTGCCACTACCGCAAAGCCTTTCCCGGCTTCCCCGGCGTGCGCCGCCTCTATTGCCGCGTTCATCGACAGAAGGTTCGTCTGGCTCGCTATGTTCTCCATCACGGAGTTTATCTCCAGGAGCCCCTCGGACTCCCGCGCTATCTCCTGGATGTCCGCTGCCACGTCCTGCAGCCCGGCGCGCCCAACCTCCGATGACTCCATCAGATCCTTTACGTTTGCGGAGTTCCTAACCAGCGTCTGTGTCACCGACTGGATATTTGCAAGCATCTCCTCTATCGCGGAAGACGACTCCGACACGCTCGCCGCCTGGCTTTCCACGTGCCCGTTCAGCCTGTCGATGTTCAGCGTTATCTGCTCCATCGTCGCATTTGTCTCCGTAACGCTCGCGCTCTGGTTAATTACACGCCCCTTTATGCTCTGGATGTTCGCCGTTATCTCGTTTATCGCCGCCGCCGTCTCGGTCATGTTGCTGGCAAGGTCCGACCCTATGTCAAACAGGATAACCGCCTCCCTCTTTATGCTTAACACCAGCCCCTTTATTTTATCCAGCGTCGCGTTAAAGTACCGCGCAAGGTCGCCGACCTCGTCCTTCGAGCTTACAGCGATAGTCCGCGTCAGGTCCCCCTCTCCCTCCGATATGTCCCGCAGCGTGTCCGCCACACGGGCGATTGGCTTGGTAACACTATTAAGGATAATAAAAAGAATTATGGCCGTCGCCGCAATGGCGATCGCCGCGATTAGTATGGTAAAATCCCTTATCTTGTTGACCTCGGCAAGGACATCTTCCTCCTTTGCCGCTATCATCACTGACCAGTTGGTGTCCGAATCGGATATTTGAAACGGCACCATGACTATCTCCATGTTCGACTTTAGCACCGAAGAGTATGAGGTGCAGCTATACGATTCCCCGCCCAGTACCCGCCGGTTCGCCTCTTCAATAAAGTCGCCGTATATATTGTCAACTTCGATAAGCTTCTTCCCCACACGATCGGGTACATAGCTGGCCAGGATAAAGCCGTCGTTGGAATAAATCGACATGGCGGAGATTACTTTATTGGTATCGATGGTATTCATAACAACTTCCTGCATCTGCACGATGTCCAGGAAGCACCCGACGCCACCTACCACCTCGTTCGTCCGCGGGTTCACGATTGGCGTCATCAGCCGGAATACGTACGTGTCCCTGCCGCCGATTGTCCTGGAGATGGGGTCCTCCACCCGATCCCGGGTATTGTGTGCGCCGGTCAGGTACGCCATTGAGCCATCCAGGTCCGTCGTCACCCGGCTCTCTATGGCGCCGTTCTCCCTGGTGTAGGCCATGGCATACTGCCCGGTTGAGGTAGAGCCAGCCCTGTCGGTAAAACGGGAGTCCATGCCGTCTAAGGCGTTAGGTTTCCAAACTGTATAAATGGTAATTATAGAAGGCTGGTCGAGCAGGGTGCCCTGCAGCATCGCGTCATAACGGTCGCGCCGCTCCGCCGCCGGGATACTCTCGTAGTCTGCCATGATGCCGGCCAGCGTGCCCAGCACCTGCATCCGCGCGTCTTCGCGCCCCTTCCAGTATTCCGCGCGGTGATCTGCCAGGTAGGTAAGGCCCTGTTTGCTTAAACCAAGGCTTATGTCCGTTGCCTGGCTTAAGAGCAGCAGGGCTATCCCCGACACCACCGCTGCCATTATCAGGATTACAATCAGGCTGAGTTTAAATTTTAACTTCATTTTGAACCTCGTTATTAATCATCATTTTCAATAATTTTATCTTAATTATAAGACATTTTCTTGCATTGTATTACAATTTTTATAAAAAAACAATAGATTTTTCCGTGCTGCCCTTAATTGAAGCCAATAAAAATGATATAGTTAGGGCAGAAGCGGAAAATAATGACATCTAACGCCAAACGTTTAACTATTACCGGGTCTTCGCCATTCATTGCGCTCCGCTACCTGTGGGGAAGGGCAAAAGAGGGCGGGCGCTACCTAAGGGGCGCGGCAGCAGGCATTGCCTTAAGCCTTGTCCCCATAATCGTTACGCTAATAGTCGCTGACGGCATGATTCGGGGCATTACCGGGCGTTACCTTGAACTGGGCACAGGGCACCTTCAAATCTACGATTATTTAAGCTACAGCGAATACTCCGACGAATTTTTACAGCAGATAAACAGTATTGACGGTGTGCGCGGGACCTGGCGGGAAAAGCAGGGCTTGGGCATTATCCTGGGGAGCGATGGCCGTGTCGGGACAACAATCCGGGCCATCGACAGCAGTTTCTGGAAAGACGAGGGGAGCGCCGAATACCTGGAAGTAATTGCAGGCAGCGCCGATCTGGAGGCGGATAACGAACTGCTTCTGGGGAAAGCCCTGGCAGAAACACTAACGGCAGAACCGGGATCAACAGTCCGTTTAATGACAATAAGGGAAACCGAAGAAGGCAGTACTATTCCCAGGGTAACTATCTTTACCGTGAAGGGGATTATCTCCTCCGGTTACCGCGAGCTCGATTCGCTGTGGTGCATAATGAATTACGAAACCGGACAGAGGCTCCTTTCGCCCGAACTGTACCGTACATTCCTGATTGCCAAAATTGACGATCCCTATTATAAGGCAGCTGAGATGTCGGAAAGGGTCAGCGCCCAGGCCGGCCCCGGATACAGTGTTTATACCTGGAAAGAACTTCAGCAATCCCTGTACCGGTCTTTTGTATCGACCCGGCAGATACTTCTTTTTATTATGGCCCTCCTTGTCCTGGTAGCAGCGGTAAGTGTATCCTCTGCCACATCCATGCTTGTAATCGAAAGGCAGCGTGATATTGCCGTCCTTAAAACAGGCGGCGCAGGGCCAATTTCCATACAAAATATTTTTCTCTGGGGGGCTTTTCTTACGGGCCTTGCGGGTTCAATAATCGGGATAGCCCTGGGGCTTTTAATTGGCAATAATATTAACGGTATAATCCGCGGCCTGGAAAAATTCCTTACATTCCTTTCAAGCCCGTGGGGCAGCCAGGTAAAGATTCTGGATCCCGATTATTATTTGGAAGTAATTCCCATAATAATTGACTGGAAAATGGTTCTGACTATCGGCCTTTTTACCATACTATGCTCATGCATTGCCTCTGCCCTGCCCGCCCGCCGCGCAGGGGTACTTAAGCCGCTGGAGATACTGCGGCGGGTATAGGTTGTGGCTATACGTTTCTAATATGGCCCTGCCCATTAACCCGGTATTTGATAGTGGTTAAGGCTTCAAGTCCCATTGGCCCCCTGGCGTGGAATTTCTGGGTGCTTATCCCCAGTTCTGCGCCAAAACCAAAAACACTGCCGTCTGTTAAACGGGTAGAAGCGTTAACATACACACAGGCTGCATCCACCTCGCGGCAGAATTTTTCCGCAGCTTCTATACTGCCGGTAAGTATGGCTTCCGAATGTTTGGTGCCATAGCGGTTAATATGTATAATTGCTTCTTCCAGGGAACCGACGGTTTTAACAGCCAGTATATAATCAAGGAATTCTTCCGCCCAGTCTTCTTCCACAGCTTCTTTAACAACAAGTTTTGGATAGTTACCGGTAATCGCAGCCATTGAATCGCTGTCGCAGCGGAGTTCCGCTTTGCCTTCCAGGCGGCTTGCCAAAGAGGGCATAAGGGCGGGTAAAGCCTGCTGTTTTACCAATATGGTTTCTACCGCATTGCAGACACCGGGTTTTTGCAGTTTTGCGTTTTCTATGATATTAACCGCCGCTTCCATATCTGCGCTTTCTTCCACATAGATATGGCAGTTGCCTTCCCCTGTCTCGATTACCGGAACCCGGGCATTTTCCACAACACGGCGGATCAATTCATGGCCGCCGCGGGGCAGCACCACGTCAATATACCCGCGTGCATTAAGGATTTCGTCTATCTCGTCACGGCTCCCGGAACAGGCCAATTCCGCAGCGCCAGCAATTCCGCCGCCTGCTTCCAGCCCCGCTTTTATTGCCTTAACGAGCGCCTTGTTTGATTCCAGCGCGGCGGACGAACCGCGCAGCAATACCGAACAACCAGCCTTGTAGGCAAGGCTTGCCGCATCTGCCGTAACATTGGGCCGCGATTCATAAATTATGGCAACCACACCCAGCGGCACGGTAAGCTGTTCAATAAAAAGGCCGTCTTTGGTATTCCATCCCGACTTTACCCTGCCAACCGGATCATCAAGACGGATAACTGTTTCTATGCCGGAAATAATTGCATCGATACGTTTGTCGTCCAGAAACAGCCTGTCAACCAGCGCCTCCTTCATTCCGCCGCTGCGTGCCTTGTCTACGTCAACGGCATTGGCGGAAAGAATTGCTTTGCGATCACGGTCTATTGCAGCGGCGGCAGATTCCAGCGCCGCATCTTTTTGAGTACGGTTCTGCAGCGCCAGCAGGGCTTGGGCTTTTTTTAGGTTTTGGAAAACCGGGGTAAGTGTGCTCATGGTTGTTAACTATAACCCAGTGTTTTTTATTTGACAACCCGCCTTTATTGATGCAGTAATTACAGGACAGTGTTCACATTTTTTGTACCAGCACTCTTGCAAAACATTCTTTTCCGTTTATATACGGCGTGTATCTTTTATCTGAAACAATTGTATATCCTTTTTCCAATAAGCCATTTAATATTGGCCGGGAGGAAATGGCAAATTTCCTTTTATAATCGCCTGGTATATAGCAATTATCAACAAGTAGTGTTTTTGAGTCATCGTATCTTCTGTTTTTATAAGGTATTTCTTTTAACGGTATAATTTTTAAATGCTTATATTTTGGCCTGTCCTTTATGGGGATATTTGTATACCAGTGGCCTGACGCATCTGTAAGTTCTTTTTTTTGTGTTAAAAAATAATCTACTCTGTTATATCCAGCCCATACTTTATTATTCATAAAATAGGGAATATATGCTGTATTTATGGCATTTGTTATATTGGAAATAATTACAAATTTTTTCCCGCTATTAATTAAAATTTCCCAAAAATCTATAGCCCTTGAAAACGGCGGGTTTGTACATACAATATCTGTATCTTTTTTTAATATTTCCAATGATAACGGGTGATCGAAACTACCATTATAATTTTCCGGATATTTTTTTAGTTTATCATAATCCTTTATTTCGCTATACCCTTCTTTTGTAAATATATAGCCTTTTGTGCCGCCAGCATAATGTGTACAAATTAGTTTTTTTAATTCAAGTTTTCTAAAATTTTGTAAAAAATACAAAGGAAATGCAGATGTGTTTTTTCCGCTATTATCTACCGCGTCATCGCAATTACAAAATACAGTTTTATTTTTCCACATTGATATTGGGTACATACCGAGTTCTTTTTCGACATCTTCAGGCCTGGTATAAAATTCATCATTATCCACTCTTTGCGCCTTACGCATTACTTCTCTTATTGTAGTCCCTCTTTCTTTAAGAGTCGGAGAGTTCTTCTTTTTGATTTTCTCAATCTGCTTGCTCATCATTTTCTTTGTTTCTTTTTTGCTTCTTTTTTACATTTTTCTTCGCCCAGTCGTTTAACAGGGCTTTAAGGCCGTTGTCGGTAAGTTTTAGGGGTTTGCTGCAATCAGGGCAGATAAAACGGCCGGAGTCGTCGAGGGTGTCTTTACGGCACCCGACACAAAATGTTTTACCGCAACCGGGGCATGTACCGGCAGGCATATCGTCGGGGGGCATGGCGTAAACCCGCAGGCTTGCCGCCGTTTTTGGGTCTCTTTCGACCTGCCATTCCCTGCTGCACGATGCACACAAGACTGTTTTGTAAAGCGCATCTACCATCCACTTCTCAAGATCGTCATAGCCTTTTTTTGATTCTTCGCTTAATTCAAATTCATCAAGCTTATCGAGGATTTCCTCCACCTCTTCCCATTGGCTTGCAAAGGCGCGGTTCCATCCCAATTGCAGGAGCGAACCAACATGGTTCGGGTTAATTCTTAACGCCGCACGCAAAGCCGCTTCCGCCCGCTTATATTCGCCTTTTTTTACCGCGACAAAGGCAATTAGTTCCAGCATGTCCGGGCTTGCCTCGGGGGAAAAATTATTGGAACGCGTGCCAAGGGTAAGCACGTCATCCGCTTCGCCGTAACGGCTCAACTCAATCAGGCATGATCCGCGGTTATAGCGGTATTGAATATTAAACGGGGCAACATTAAGGGCGCGCCGGTAGTAAAAATCGGCTTCTTCAAAACGGCCCGACCGGACAAGGAGGTTGCCCGCGCAGTTTGCCATAAGCCCTTCCGGGTCTTCATCCGGTTTTGACTCAAGCAGGGCAAGCGCTTCTTTTTCGCTGCCCCCGATATGAAGAAAAACCGCCCTGTTCACACGGACTGCGGGGACTTCGCCAAGTACTGCCGCTGCTTTTTCCAGGTGCACCCTGGCATCTTCCATTTCCCCTTTGCTTAAAGCAACCTGCGCCGCAAAATTATGTATCCAGCCAAAACTTGCGTCATCTTCCCCAGCCATCAAGGCAATTTCCAAATCGGAAGCAAGCTGAGGATCATCATGATCGTTGTTTAGAAGGAAGCGGTTTTCTGCAAGGCGGAAACGGAACAGCGGGTAATTACTTTCCAGTTTAACAGCTTTTTCAAAAAGGGAACCGGCTTCTTTCCGCCTGCCCTCCCGAACCAAAAGCAAAGCCTGCAAAAAGTAAATTGCCGGATCGGGGCGGGAACCTTTTTTATTTTTTCGCAGCTGTTCTGCAGCATCCAGTTCTTCGTGCGCTGTTTTCCAGTTCTCTATACCGAATGCCCATTTTCCGGCAAGCGCCCTTCCCTCCCAATTGTCTGCACCCAAAAGACGGAATTTGGGGACAATAAGCCCCAGTTCTGCGAAAAGGTTATCCGCCAAAAATGCCCGGCCGGCTTGTAAATAACGGTCCAGTACTTTTTTCTTTACAGCCGGATCGTCCTGATCAAGCAATTCATACGCTGCAGCGGCGTTCTTTGCATTAAAGCCGTTTTTTTGATCAAGCGCGAAAGCATGATCATAAGCTTCTGCCGCTTTTAAATAATCCCCCCTGTAAAAATAACAATGACCCAGCAGATTAAAGAATGCCGCCGGATCATCAACCTGGCAGCTGTCTGTGCCGGATAATTCCCCGGCAAACTGAATAAGATCGTCATAGCGGGCAGAGGAATAAAGCAAAGCTGCTTTTAGGCTCAACGCCTCCTGCTGGCTTCCCTTTGCTTCGAGTGCCGCTTCGATATATTCTTCGGCCTCTTTCCACAATTCCAGGGCAAGGGCAAGTTTTGCCGCAAGCAGCAGCTCTTTTACCGTACGTACAGATTCTTCTGTCTGGATTGCCGCAAGGATCACCCCGTCATCGGCGTTTGAGAGTTCATCGGCCAGGTTTTCCCGGTACTCCCATGCCTTATGCAGCTGCGCAAGCGCGGAGCCTGCCCGCCCCAGTGCGGTAAATGTTTCGGCAAGTTTTACCCGGCTGTCCGGCAAAGCGTTTTTTTCCTGCTCCTCGTATTTTTTTTCTACCGATACAATATTTGAATCAAGCGAGAATTCGGCAAGAGCCGCCATCGCGGTAAACTCCCCGACAGCTGCTGTATTTATGCCTGCTTCATAATAACTCGCTACGGTAAACGCGACCCTGCCTTCGGACAGGGAAAGATCGTCCCAGGCACCTGCCCAGTGCCTGTTTATAGTCAACAGAATTTTACTGCCATACGTAATAATACCAAGCTCAACTTCTGCCGGGTCCCCCTTTGAATCTGCCATGCCGGGTGCTTCCGTCCAGCCTGCCAAAGCCAGGGGGACACTGTTACGGACAAGGTCAAGCCGGAAATAACCCCGGCTGGAAACCAGGGCCATATAATAGGTACGGTCGTCCACCATGCGAAAAAGAAAACCTGCAGCCGCGTAAGCCCCCCTTGGGTCGAGGGTAAAACGGGCCTGTATATCCAGATCCTGATAACGGAAGAAAGGGTTCTCTGCCCAGGCAATGCAGCCGGTCTTTTTTACTCCCAGGCACAATGCATTGTTTGCCAGAAAACTGCGGTACGAATCATCTGAAGTGATGGAAAAACGGACATGCGGCATTTTACCGCCTGTAAGCGTCAAAGGCGTGTGGTCGGGACGGGAAAAATCCGCCTGCCATTGTTCCTGAACAATATCATCAATCCCGAATTGACGTTCTTTGGAGTGGCTTATGCCGAAGAGCCTTTTTAAAAAACCAAACATGATTTATACTAACCTAAAAGGGCAGCATAAGTCGAGGTTGCGATGGACAGGGAATGGTTTTTTAATAATTTAAAAAAATTACTGGGGGCTTTAAAAAGACTCTCTGCCGGGACAGTACTGTTAATTTGGGCGCTGACAATGATTGCCGGTGTTTTTCTTTATAAAATACTCAACAGAAACAAACCAGGAAAGGAAGTTTCGTTAAACTTTGCTACATGGTGGGAAGATGAACTGGAGGGGGAAGTTATTTCCTCTCTTGCTGCCGAATATGAGGCGCTTAACCCCGGAATAACCATAAGGCTGGAAAAAAAATCCTGGGACGAAATTCTGGAATTGCTGGAAGGGAAAGCGGTTCCGGAAAATTCCAGGAACGCCCAAAAACCGGGCACCCCGGATATTTTCAGCATCGACCCCTATGCAATATATGAGCTGGAAAAAAACTCGCACCTTGCCGCTCTCGAGAGCGGCAGGGATTTTTCCGGCAATGTTGTTTCGATTATTTCATTTATTAATCCGCTTTACTATAACATTGAGCTCCTGGAAGCAGCGGGTTTTGACAGGCCGCCCAAAAACCAGACTGAATTTTTATCGTATGTACAGCGCCTCCGGGAAACCGGCGTACACGGCATGGGTCTTGCCTTAAGCGACTCGCGCAGCGTCTCCAGGCAGCTTCTTTCCTGGATATGGGCCGCAACAGGAAACCCGGCCTCTTCCCCGTTTAATTTTACGTCTAAAGACGCTGTCGATACCTTAACTTTTTTAAACCAGCTTAAACAAAACCTTTACGCCAACCCTTTCGAGTTAAGCGAGGCAGAACTGCTGGATGCTTTTGGAAATGGAAAGATCGGGATGATGATCGGTTCCGTAAAAGACGTAAAAGACCTGAAAAAAACAAAAATCAATTTTAGCATTACAACAATTCCGGCGCCGGTGTCGTATACAAAGAGGCCCGTCTTCCCCCTGACTGTCTGGTATGCGGGGGTTAACAGCGGGACAGCCTTCCCCGAAGAAGCAAAAGATTTTGTATCATATTTAAAAAAGAAAGCCGGTGACATTGCAGCAGCGGCTTATGCTGTCCCGGGAAGCGGAATGCTTAACCGGGAACAGTCTAGGAACGATCCCTACTATGCAAAAGCTTTTGATATGTACGAAGCTGGTGAAATGATCCGGGAATTGTACAATACCCCCAATATAAAAGAGCTGAACAGCATTATTCTAAGGGAAGTTAGGCTGATGTTCCAGGGGAATAAGACTCCGCAGGAATGTGCAGAGGCAATGCAGCGGGAATGGGAAAACCTCGTGGGGACAGAAGTTTCCGTTCACTAAAATAATGCTTTAATTTGATGAGTGTATTAATAAAACCCCATGTTTTTAATGCCACAGTAAATATCCCGCTGTCAAAATCGCACGCAATCAGGCACCTTGTAATATCTGCGCTGGCAGGCAACGCTTTGCAGATTGAAGCGCCTTTTCGTTCACAGGACATAGAATCCTGTGTAAATGCCTGCCGCGTCCTAAGCACCAAAAAGCCATTTGGCAGATTAATTATCGACGCGGGAAATTCCGGCACTACACTTTTTTTTACCATTGCCGCTGCAGCGCTGCTTTCACAGCCGGTAACATTTACCGGCGGCAGGCAGATTGCCGGACGCAGCGCAGGGCCGCTGCTTGAAGCGCTTGCCGGTTTGGGAATAAAGGTGCGTTCAAAAAACGGCTCTATCCCCATAACAATCTGCGGCCCGTGGAAAGGGGGCAGGGTAAGCCTCCCCTGCATGACAAGCCAGTACCTTTCCGCAATGCTCATTGCCGCCCCACTCGCGCCGGAAGGGACGATCACGGAAATTGATGTCCCTCTGCTAAACGAAAAACCCTATATCAGGATGACTCTGTCGTACCTGGAGTCCCAGGGGCTTTTTAGCGAAACTACCGCCGGCCCAAAAATCACCTGCAGCAGGGATTTTTCCCGGTTCACAATCCATGGGGGCAATGTTTACAAGCCGGTAAAACGGGCAATACCGGGAGATTTTTCTTCCGCTGTTTTTCCTGCGGCAGCGGCTGTACTTTCGGGCGGGCGGGCAGTTTTAAATGGCCTGGACCCAAACGACACACAGGGCGACAAGGTTTTTTTTGAGTACCTTGCCAAAATGGGCTGCACGGTAACATGGAAAAAAAAATCCGGCAACACCTCTGACTGGCAGGTTACCGTATCCCGCGCAGGCACATTGCGCGGCGGCGTTTTCGATTTAAATGCAACCCCCGACCTGCTGCCTATTATGGCTGTACTGGGCGCGTTCGCCGAAGGTGAAACAGCCCTGGTTAATGCAGCGCATGCGCGGATTAAGGAAACCGACCGTATTGCGGCAATGGCCGGGGAATTACAAAAATTGTTCAAAGGCGATGGCGGGTTTCGCTGCGAAGAAAAACCAGACGGCTTGATAATACGAAGATGCAAGCTGCCCTCAGCTTTCCCTGGCACTGGCGGCAATGTTGGCACTGTCGTCAATGCAGGCAATGCCGGGATTACCCTGGACGGCTGCGGTGATCACCGTGTAACAATGGCCCTTGCCTGCGCCGCCATGGGGCTGCCGGAAGGGTCTGTGGCAGTCTCAATAAAAGGGGCGGAAGCGGCAGGCAAAAGTTACCCGGGATTTTTGGAAATGCTTCGATAGGAAATGCTTCGATAGCCTAGTTTTGTGTCCAGTGCTATACTAAAGCCGATGCGTATCATTATTGTTGGGGCGGGGCTGGTTGGGACTCAGCTGGCCCGGTATTTAATAGAAGAAAAACACGATATCGCCCTTATTGAGTCAAACGAAGAGCGGGCGCGGCATGTATCCAACCGGCTTGACTGCATGGTTCTCCATGACGAGGGCAATTCCATAAGCGCCCTGGAAGCGGCGGGTGTGGAAAAAGCCGACGCATTAATCTGCGTTACCGATTCTGACGAAGTAAACATGATCATCTGCGGGCTGGCCGCCAGAAATGCGAAACTCCTTAAAATTGCCCGCGTACGGAACGACGAGTATATTAAACGGAATTTCCAGTACCAGCTCGATGCAAAAAATACCGCCCCGCTTGGGATCGATTTCTTTATCCACCCCGATGTAGAGGCAGCCCGTTCTGCGCTTGACGCCATTGAACACGGGGCGGTCGGCAACATCCTTTCTTTTTCCGATACCCCATTCGAAATCGGGACAATGGATATAAAGCCAGGCTCTGCTTTTGACGGGTTTTTTCTTAAAGACCTGCGTACACTAATCCAGGGCGACAGCCTGATAATTTTAATTGAAAGGAAAGGGGAAAGCATACTCCCCATGGGTACAACCCAGCTTTTTGCAGGGGACCGGATTTATTTCCTGTCGAAAGAAGCGGAACTTAGCGAAGGGTTTAAACTTTCCGGTTACATGGAAAAACCAATCCATAAAATCGGCATTGTCGGGGGGGGAAGGCTGGGATCGCTGATTGCAGCAGGGCTCCTTGGCAAAGAAAGAAGAAAACCAAATGAAAAAAGGGAAGCTGTTGATACCGAAGAGGCTGCGGCAGGGAAAAGAAAAAAAACAAGCAGTATTTTAGCGTTTTTAAAAACCCTTGTTCCCAGGGGGCTCCGAAAAGTGATGATCATCGAGCAGGACAAAGGAATTTGCAAAGAACTGGCCAGCCGCTTTCCCGATGCGCTTGTCCTTAACGAAGATATATCGGACGAGAGTTTTATTACGGAAGAAAAGATTGATGATCTGGATCTAATCGTTACAGCAACAGATCATCAGGAGCTGAACATAATAACCGCCGTATACCTTAAATCACGCGGGGTATCCCGTGCAATAGCGGTGGTAAACAGTACCGGGTATGCCGCAATCGCCAAACAGCTTGGGGTAGATGTTGTAATCCCTCAAAAAACCGTAGTGGTAGACTCAATCCTCTCCAAATTAATTGGCATTACCGGCATTTCGGGCGGCCGCGGCATTAAGGGGGTACACAGCCTGGGAGAAGGCAACGTTGATATTCTGGAAATAGAAATAATCCCCGGCTGCAGGGCAGAAGGGCAATCGCTGATTGATTTCCACCTGCCGGAAGGCGCGCTTGTTATGCTGGTTAACCGTAAAACCGAAGAAGACTTTATCCCCCACGGGGATTATGTGTATACGGCAGGCCACCGGCTTTTTGTAATTGCACGGAACGGGACGGAAATGGAAATAAATGGCATATTCGGTAAAGTGGAACCCCGTTTACGGGAAGCAGGCAAAGGCGGTGAAAAAGCTTGAAGAAAGGAGCAATCACACGCCTGCTTTTTTTACTGATCTTTTTTTATGCCCTGGCTATGGCCTTTCCCGCTGTAATTGCAATATATAAATCAGAAACCAGCATGATAAACGCTTTCTGTATAACAATGGCTTTAGCAGCAGTTATTACAATCCCCCCCCTTATTGCGACGAGAAAGACAAAAATCAGCTTTTCCGCGCATGATGGTTTCCTGCTGGTGTTCCTTGCATGGGTTGCAGCAAGCTTTACCGGCGCCCTGCCGTATTATTTTTCCGGCTATATAACACGTTTTACCGATGCATTTTTTGAAAGCGTCTCGGGCTTTACCACAACGGGGACTTCGGTATTGAACGATCTGGAAGGGCTTCCCCGTTCATTAATTTTCTGGCGGGCGGAAACCCAATGGCTGGGAGGCATGGGCATGGTTGTTCTTACCGTCGCCCTTATCCCTTTCCTTGGTGTTGGGGGTTTCCAGCTGTTAAAGGCAGAAGCGCCTGGCCCGGACAACGAAAAAATAACGCCAAAAATTACACAAACTGCAAAAATACTTTGGCTTATCTATATTGGGCTTACCGCCCTGGAGACAGCGCTTCTTTACCTTGCCGGTATGGATTTTTTCGATGCGCTTATACATGCCTTTTCCACCATGGCAACCGGCGGCTATAGCTCCCGCAACGAAGGGCTGGCTTACTGGAACTCCCCGGCAATACTGTGGATTGTATCGGTATTTATGCTGATTGCCGGTTTTAACTTTACCCTGCTTTTCCGCCTGATGCAGCGCAAATGGAAAGAAGTTTGGCAATCAAGCGAAGCCCGCGCCTATGTAATGATTTTTCTGGTTTCTGCCGCCATTTCGGCTTTTTCTTCCGGCAGCATAACCAATTCTTTTTTCTACACGGCAAGCATACTTACAACAACAGGCATTACCGCAGGGAACCAGGCACTAATAACGCCCCTGGCCGGGGCTATACTGTTCCTGTTAATGTTTATCGGGGGCTGTTCCGGATCAACAGCCGGGGGGATTAAGGTAATACGCCATGTGGTATTATTTAAGCAGGCAGGCAATGAAATAAAAAAAATCCTCTACCCCCGCGGGGTTTTTTCTGTACAGCTGAATAAAAAAGTCGGCCGCAAAGATGTTGTATACGGCGTTGCGGGGTTCATTTTCCTCTATTTTATGTTAATTTGCTTTGCAGCCCTTGTAATTGCCAGTTCGGGCATTAGCCATACAACTTCTTTTTCCATTGCTCTTATAAGCCTTGGGAATATTGGCCTTAATCCGGCGCTGCTGGAACCGTATACCATTTTCCTGCAATTACCCGATTATGTAAAATGGACACTCTCGTTTATTATGATCGCGGGGCGTCTTGAATTGTGGACTGCCTTTGTGTTTTTCTCGCGGGAATATTGGCGGTAATATCCCTCTTACCTTATAATTGCCCTTTTAGTTCCTGGGCTACATATTTATTGGTTGGATAGATTGTCAGGGCTTTATCGATCCAGATACGCGCTTCTGCTTTGTTTTTATCGCGTAAATAAGCATAGGCCAGGGCGGTGTAAACGTTAAATAAATCGTCCCTTTCCATGTCGTAATTCCCCGAGAGGATTTCCTTCATCATTGAAATACCTTTGGAGAGGTTATGGAAAGGGGCAGGTGCGTAAATCCACCTGCTGGCAATTATATGCTGGGCTGTAGCATTGCGCCTGTTCAGTTTCAGGGCGTTCTCCGAATATTTACCGACATCCAGGCCGTGCGACATTACATACGCATTGGATTTTAAGGTACACATCTGGCCCAGGTTGTTTGAACGCAGCACCCAGCCATCGGAGGTTTCCTTTATCTTCAGGGATTCTTCGGCAAGGGCATATCCCCTCTCGTAACATGCAAGGGCATTATTATTTTGATCATAGTACTGATACGTTCGGCCCATAAAATATTCACAGAGGGAAAGCACATTTAACCTTTCCGCGCCGGAAAGATCCGCTTCTGCCCTGTTTTTTGCAGTAATATAAATGGGGTACACGGCATTGGCGCCCAATACCTGTTCATAGACCGCATCGCGCAGCGGGATAAGCCAGGGGTAAAGTTTATCCTGGTAACTTTCCGCAGCAAAGCCATTCAACGCCGCCAATGCAAACAAACCGATTAAAATATTCTTTTTCATTAGTTTATACCTTTCATCCTTTCCATTTTCCCTTTGTAATAAGCCATAGTACCCCACCGGGGATCCTGGGCATGCCGCCTGTCTATTTCCTGCTGCATTACCTTTCGTACCTCATCGGCAAAGCCGCGGATAGAGTCCATATCTATTTCCCCGCTTTCTTTATACCGAATATATTTATCCGGATAAAGGGGGTCCAAAACCACGAGCGTCTCCCTGGGGTACCTGCGGGCAAACGCAGTTTTTGGTTTTAGGCGGCCTTCGCCAAAAACAGTTACCAGCGGGACAACAGGAAGGTTTAACCGCGAAGCAATATAAAATGCCCCGGCCTTAAAAGGCTGTATTTGCTGGTTGTAAAGATAACATTCCCCCTCGGGGTAAAAATGGATAAACCGTTTATATTTAAAAGCCCTTGGTGCAATGCCGATAATTTTTTCTATGCCTTTCATCCCCGGGGGGAGCGGGACGCCGCCAAGCAGCCGGGTTAGGGTACCCACAAAAGGCGCCTCTACCGTAGCCTCCATAAGGGTATGCCACATTGTACGGGGCATGGCAGCGCCGGAAACAAAGACCGGGTCAAATAAAGTTGTGTGGTTGGAAACCAGGATAGCGTTCCCATTAAGCCTGCGCAGCTTTTTTTTCCCCTCATAACGGGCAGAACCCACTACAAGGCAGATAAAGATAACCAGGTGCCAAGCACAATAAAAAACAACCCAGGTAGCAGCCTGAAAGAAAAAAGAAAAATTGATTAAACTTTCACCTTTTTTATATGCCATTTTTCCGCACTGTCAAATATTAATTTACAACTCTATGCTTCCAGATAAAGCCGCGGTGCGAGACCGTCCGGTAAAATGACCAGATCACCATAAAAAACAAATTTACATACAGGATTGGCCATACAAAGGCATTATACCAGCTTATCCTGCGCCCAATAAAAAGGACCAGCCAGGTAACAGAAAACAATAAAAATACAATCGCTAAATTTATAAGGAAAGCCCTGGAGACAAAACCAAGAAAGAAAAGCGGAATTGAACAAACAAGTATCGGGAAAGGCAGGACAAAAAAGAAAAAAATCAAAAAGGCTATAAAGAAAAGCGCCGGTGGTTTTTTCCCCAGAAAATCATAAATATTTTTTCCAATACCCTGAATGCTTGCCCAGTAGCCGTCATACATCCTGCAGTAAACCTGATCGGTAATGTCAAGGAATTCCGTTTTATAGCCGCATTCTTTTATGTATCGCGCCATGTATACATCTTCGCTCGTTTTGCTTTTTACCGCTTCGTATCCGCCTATATTTTTAAACACTTCCTTTTTAACGGCAATATACTGGCCGACAGCAGCGGAAAAATAGCCAAGTTTTACTATTTTATTAAGGAACATGGGGATTATAAAACCGGTAAGAAAAAACATTACCGGCACCGTTACCCGCTCGCCAAAACTTTTTAGGATCTGGCCAACATAACCCGAAATAAAATCTGCCCCGGTATTTTTAAGGTTTGTTACTGCCCAGGAAATACTGGTGGGGTTGTGGATGGTATCTGCATCGGTAAAGAGGAGGATTTCCCCATTGGCCTTGGATACCAGCTGTTCGAGGGCGAAAGCCTTGCCATACCAGTCTGCAGGGAGCGGCTTGCCCATGTATGCCTTTACCCGGCTGTTTTGTTTTTCCAGGTTTTGGATTATCGCAAAAGTACTGTCTTCGGAATTGTCGTCTATAATTAAAATCTCATAATCGCGGTAATCCTGTTTTAACAGGGAATTTACGCAGTTTTCAATATTTTGTTCCTCATCGCGGGCGGGGATTAATACAGAAACCAACGGCCCTTCTTTAATAGCGGGCAAAGAGGTGCGTTTCCTCATATCCAGAACATTTGCCACAGCCATAATTAAAAAATAGACCGATACGGCAATCATCCCGTAGTTGTAAACTTCTGCGGCAATGTTAAAAATCATAAATACATCCCGACTATAATACAAAAAACAACGAATTTCAACACCGGGTTACAGCCTAGCAATTGCCCATTTTTCTGGCTATACTGTTCTGCAGCATGAATTCACCACAAAATTCCAGTAACAAAAAAAGCCGCTCCGTTCATTGGGCCGATGAGTATGCGGAAAAGATAATCAGCGAAAAAAACCCGGCAAAAGCCGGGGGCGGCCAGGCAAACACAGGCGTCGGCGGGCAGGCAAACACAGGCGATCATGTGTATACCTGTGCATCGGGGATTACCCCGTCGGGCACGGTGCATATAGGCAATTTTAGGGAAATTATTTCCGTCGAACTGGTAGTCCGCGCCCTCCGTGACAGGGGGGCAAAGGTCCGGTTTATTTATTCCTGGGACGATTACGATGTTTTCCGCAAGGTCCCGGCAAATATGCCCAAACAGGAAGAACTGCAGAAATACCTGCGCTTCCCCATCACCATGGTGCCAGACCCCTGGGGGCGGGACGAGAGCTATGCCCGGCATAACGAAGTTGATGTGGAAAATACGCTTCCCCTGGTTGGCATTTTTCCCGAGTACATATACCAGGCAAAATGTTACCGTACTTCCAAATATGCCGGGCAGATAAAAACAGCGCTGGAACACAGGGACACGTTAAAAAACATACTCGATAAATTCCGGGACGAAGACCACAAAATACAGGGTGAGTGGTGGCCCATCAGCGCCTTTTGCGATAAATGCAACAAAGACGAGACAGAAATCGACAGCTGGGACGGCCAATGGGTTGTCGGCTATCACTGCAATTCCTGCGGTTACAAAACAGAGGCGGATCTGCGTACGGCACAGGGCATAAAACTGGTTTGGCGCGTTGACTGGCCCATGCGCTGGGCTTTCGAGCAGGTTGATTTTGAGCCCGCCGGGAAAGACCACCACAGCCAGGGGGGGTCGTTCGACACAGCCCGGCATGTATGCAGGGATGCATACAACTGGGAGGCCCCGGTTACTTTCCGTTACGATTTTATTGGCATTAAGGGGACGCCGGGCAAAATGTCTTCTTCCAAAGGCAAAGTGATAGACCTGCCCGACGTACTCCGCGTATACACGCCGGAAATCGCCCGTTACCTTTTTGCCGGGACAAGGCCCAATACCGAATTTACCATTTCCTTTGATTTGGACGTAATTAAAATATACGAAGACTACGATAAAACCGAGCGCATTGCCTGGGGCGACGAAAAAGCCAAAGACGAAGCGGCATTCCTCCGCGAAAAACGGATCTACGAATTGTCCCAGGTAAAACAGGGCAGCGACGGCAAAAGCGCCATGCCGGAAACCAAACCGTTCCAGATCCCTTTCCGCCATCTATGCAACCTTATCCAGATCGCCGACTGCGACATAGATAAAACCATTGCACGGATCAGATGCGGCAATGTGTGCGGGGTAAACGGCACCCCAGGCGAAGATCAGCTCCCCGCCCTGCTGGAGCGGTGCCGCTGCGCCAAATACTGGATCGAAGAATGCGCCCCGGAAGAGTTCCGCTTTAGGCTGCGGGCTGCCGGTGATTTATCTGGCGGACAGGCTTCTTCTGCCCTGAACGAAAAGGAAAAAACGGGAATAAAACTCCTCTGCGACAGGATAATTTCCTGTGTCGAAAAATTTCCCGACGACAAATCCTGCGCGGAAGCGATTTACCAATGCGCCGGGGAAGCGGGCCTTGAGGGAAAGGAACTGTTCCGCGCTGCCTACCAGGCACTAATCGGAAAGGACCAGGGGCCGCGCCTTGCCAACTTCCTGCGCTGTATAGACAAAGAGCGTCTTTTGGGGATATTGAGCAGTTGAGCCTTTTTATAAACTGAAGTTTTGAAAAAACCTAAATTATTAGCATTGCGGCCCTAAAACCTCATCTGGTGCTCTGTCCATTTTATCATTATTTTTGCCAGCTTTGGGACAGGCATCGCCATATTGTTTTTAAGCCAATGCTGAATTAAACCGATATAACCGTGTACCAGAAAAACAGAAAAAAAGGTTTTTGTTTCATCGTCCTGCAGTTTTTCGGAAAAATATTTTTTTACCTGTTCGTGCATGACAAAATGGTAAAGCAGCTTTTTCTGAAAGGCAATATCTCCGTTTTCGCTTAACATTACCTGAATTGTGTCGCCGTTATTGGCAATATAGGTTAGAATTTCTTCTACCATCTGGACAATTTCCCTTACACTGTTTTTGTCCTTGTACTTGTCAAGCATTTCTTCCAGATGGGCAAGGGTTTCTTCTTCAATTTGCCTTAATAAATCAAATTGGTCTTTATAATGGGCATAAAAGGTTGAACGGCTAATATCGGCAAGTTCGCAAATATCTTTTATCGAGACGCTTAAAATTGACTTGGTCTTCATAAGTTCCATTAAGGAATCCCGCAATACCATTTTGGTGTAGCGTACCTTTCGTTTTTCTTCCATAAAAACCCCCTTTGCATTTCAACAAAAAATATACAGAACCGGACAAAATCACCGTGCTTTGTTCAGTACAGTACATATTCAATCGAACTGTGTGTTGCTTTCTATTCTTAGTGTACTATAATTTCAAAAAGAGTCAAGCTGCCCTGCATTGGGCGGGGCCCAGAAGGCGGTTTTTTATAGATGGAAAAATTGTTTAAACGCCCGGCATTGGTAGCCGGCATTATTTTGGCAATCACCGTATTTTTTTGTCTTCAGATCCCGCGTGCACAGCTGGACAACAACAATATCCGCTTTTTACCCGACAAAAACCCGGCAAAAAAAATATCAGAATATATTGACGATGCCTTTGGCGGCCAGATTATGATCCTGGTCGGGCTGGAACGCCCTTACCGGACAGTGTTCGAAAAAGATTTCCTTGAGCGGATACGCATTTTTTCTGATGCCGCAGAAAACATTGATTACGTTAAATCCGTTAATTCAATCATGTCCACACAGTATATAACCGGCGACAGCGACAGCATTGTAGTATCCGATCTGGTGCCGGAAAACTTTTCGGGGTCTTCGGAAGATATAGCCGGGCTAAGGCAGCGTATTGCGTCATGGGACTTGTTCGAAGGGTCGCTCGTTTCCGGCGATTCCTCGGCTACACAGATAATAATCACCCTGGATGCCCTGACAGCAGAATTCACAAAGCCCGAAGTAACTGCGAGTATCCGGGAAATCCGGAAAATTGCAGAGGGGGTATTTTCGGGCGAAGCGGAAATATACTTTACCGGGCAGCCAATCCTGAATACTACCATTAACGAATCGATAATTGCCGACAACCTGCTCCTTATCCCCCTTGTGGTTATTGCGGTACTTGGTATGCTGTTTTTTTCGTTCAGGCGTTTTTCCTATACTGCCCTCCCGCTGGTAACGGTGATTATCGCGGTCGTCTGGACAGTCGGCATGGCTGCCCTTTTTGGGATAAAACTTTCGATAATTACTGCCCTGCTGCCGGTAATCCTTGTTGCGGTTGGCAGCGCATACGGCATTCACATAGTTACCCATTATAGTGAAGAAACTCAGGAAAGGGTTTTAACCATTGACGAACACCGGAACCTGGTAATAGGCCTTGTAAAGAAACTCATTAAGCCGGTTTTCCTTGCGGCGCTTACAACCCTGGCCGGTTTTATTTCGTTTTGTTTTACGCCGATTGTCCCAATGCAGGAATTCGGGTTCTGCGCGAGCTTTGGTGTTATTGCCTCTTTTACCGTGGCAGTGCTGTTTATTCCTGCGGTATTCCTGATCCGTGGGCCCCGGCCCCCAAAGGAAAACCGGAACAGGAATCCCGAAAATAACCGTTTTAGCAATACTGCCGCCGGGATTTTTCTTGGCATAGCACAGAAAAAAACAATGGTACTTGTGCTTGCCGTACTTGCTATTGCTGTTTCCGTATACGGGCTGTCCAGGGTTGTCGTTGACAATGCGGTAGTGGAATTTTTCCGGAACGAGACCGACATGAGCCGATCGGACCGTTTTATCCGGACCTATTTTGGGGGCTCGAAAGATTTAACCCTTGTGGTACAGGCAGACACAACAGAAGAATTGCTTCACCCCGGTGTATTGCAGGCAGTAGACGGCCTTTGTGCATATCTTGGCGAGCGGGAAAACATGGTAGGAAAAGTTGTTGGCTTTACCGATATAATCAAACGAATTAATCAGGTGTTTAATGTCGGCCAAAGCCCGGATGGCCTCGAGCCTGCCGGTTCTTTTGATTATGGCGTGGGTACAGGGCCGGAGGAGGATCTTTGGCTTGGCTTTGGCGATTTTGGCATAGACGACGATTCCGATGAATTTACCGGAACAGCAAAACAGGAAAGCTGCTTTGATCTGTCCCAATACAGCGCTGCGGATTTTTTGGGCTTCCTTGACAGCGCCGCCGGAACATCAAACCAATTAAGCGGCAATGATCTGGTACGGGAACTAAAACGCCGCGTAAATTACGATGGCTTTTCTTATTACGAAATCCCATCAGATCCGGGGCGATACGGCAAAGAAACGCAGGAAGAGCTACAGCGCCTGATCGCGAATTACCTGGTCCTTCTTGCCGGGGATGACGATTCGGGCTATTCAAACGACCCCCTTGAACCAACGGCAATAAAAACAATGATACAATTACGGACGACAGGAAGCAAGGATTCCAAGCCAATCATTAATATGGTAAAAGATTACCTTGCCGTAAACCTCCCCAAAAACGCGCGTGTTATACTTGGCGGCGGGATAATTTACGAGATAGCGGTTACCGATCTTATCTTTAACTCTCAGTTAATATCGATCTTTGTTTCGATACTCATGGTTTTTCTTATTGTCGCATTTTCCAACAAATCGTTTATTGCCGGTGTCATTGGCGCTGTCCCGCTTACCCTGGCAATACTTGGCAATTTTGCTGTAATGGGTTTTTTGGGGATCAAGCTTAATTTGGGGACAGCCCTTATTTCCAGCCTTGCTGTCGGCATTGGCATAGATTATACAATCCACTTTATAGAATTTTTTAAAAATGAATACCAAAGCGGCAGAGCGGACTTTTTAAAACAGACTTTTATTGGCTGCGGCAAGGCAATCATAATAAATGCCTTGTCTGTAGGCGCGGGTTTCGGCGTGCTTGCGTTTTCGCAGTTTAAAATTATCGCCGAACTCGGCCTGCTTATTGCGTTAAGCATGGTGATAACCGCCTTTGTAAGCCTTACCGTAATACCGGCGCTTCTTATGGTGATTAAACCAAAGTTTATATACAAATAAATATGGAGGAGAATTTGCCATGAAAAAAATTGTTGTTTTTACAATGCTGCTTTCTGTAATGCTGCTTACATGTGCGGGCATTCTTTTTGCCCAGGATGCGCAATCCATTGTTAATTCGGCAAAATCCAGGGTTACCATGGATACCATTTCTTCACGCTCCCGTATGGTGATCACCGCTAAAGACGGGAGTACCACGGAACGGGTAATCGACCAGTATTCAAAAGACGGCCCCAACGGGAACCGGACGATGATCGTGTTCCAGCGCCCTGCCAATGTAGCAGGAAGCAGGTTCTTAACCATCGATAACGCAGGAGGGGGTGCCGATCGCTGGATATTCCTGCCAAGCCTTGGTAGAACAAGGCGTATTGCCGCATCGGAAAGCGGCGGCAGTTTTATGGGGACAGATTTTTCGTACGACGACATCTCTTCCATGGACAGGGCGGTATCCCTGGATTCACATTCGGTTTTGCGGGAAGAGACGCTTAACGGGAAGCCCTGCTTTGTTGTTCAATCGGTCCCCAATGACAGTTCCTATCAATATTCAAAAACCATTTCGTGGATAGACAAGTCCAGTTATCTAATCTATAAATCAGAAATGTACAACAAGCGCGGTGAACTTGCCAAAGTAATGGAGATGACTAATTTCAGCAATGTACAGGGGCGGTTAACACCCATGCAGACAAAAATATCCACCGTCGGGGCGGGGACCTCGACAACGATATTTATGGAAATTATCAAGTACGATGATCCCATACCGGAAGCCGTGTTTACTACCGCATACCTGGAAACCGGACGCGCGCGTTAACAGTTTTATTATTGCTTTTGCCGGCTGGGTATTTTTAGCGCCTTTACGATACAAATAACCAGACCCGCACAGAAAAGCCCGGGAAAAAGCGTTAACGGGGTACGGAGCGGCGAACCCGTAAAATAGTTATACGCAGTCGGCATGACACCGGCGGAAACAAAAGCGACAGCCAGTAAAATACCAAACCTGCCCTTTGACGGGGATTTCCCGTAAAGAAGTGCGGAAAAGAAAGCCAGGGCCGCTCCGGCAAAAAGTACCGCAACAGCGCCAATGTCGTTTTGCGCCACAGAAAAATCCAGTTTTAACAATACCAGCAGCAAAATCCCGGATGCCATAACGGAAAAAACAACGGCAGCGGCTGCCAGGACAGGAAATTTGAATTTTTCAAATACCGCGGTTTTCTTTGGGCGGTCAATGCCGCACACAAGTATGGAAAACCAAAGAGTCTGAACATAAACTTCGATGCAATAAATAAGTGTTTTAAGCGGCGTTACAGTATAAATAAAACCTTCGATGGACCCCATTGCAGGCCCCGGTGTATTAATTATACCAATCCCGGCAATTACCACCCATGTTTTTAACCACGCAAATTTAGTCCGGAAAAAGTCTTTGGGGATCAAATAGAGGATACCCGCAAAAAGCAGACCCCTGATGATTTGAAAAACAGGCCCAAGATAGGTAAAATTGCTGTTATAATCCCTCATCTGTACCGGAAAAACCCCGGACTGCCAGACGCTTTCGTAGTCCAGAACCGTAGAAAAAAATATTCCGCATACGATGTACGTAATTATGTGGTAAACCGTAACCTTAACAAAAAAACCGGCCGTTTCTTTTTTCATGCATGTTTCCCCCAAAAAAAGTGATTGATTAATAATAGGAATATCATTCCGTTATTCCAATGCAATTTAAGGCAGAAAAATGGCATTTTGGGCGGGAATTCCGGCATGACAGTAAAACCCGCTTGAGCAAAAATAAAGGGGGCCTTACAATCGAAAATATGAAAATAACCATCAACACTGATGAAAAATATACAGAAACAGAGATTGCCATTAACTGCAGGGACATGGGCGATGATATAGAAAAGCTGCTCGCTGCAATCCGGCTGCTGGACATGAAGCTGACAGGCAGGAAAGACGGGCGGCAGTATACCCTGGAAGCAGCAGATGTTTTATTTATTGAAAGCACCGACAAACGTACCTTTCTTTACACATTAACAGATGTATACGAGAGCCCTTTTAAGCTATACGAACTGGAAGCAAAACTTGCCGATCGGGAATTTCTGCGGGCAAGCAAAAACTGCATTGTTAACCTAACCCGCATACAGTCCATTGAACCGGACATTGACCGCAGGCTTACCCTTACGATGGAGCGGGATTTAAAAGTAGTCGTATCGCGGCAATATTCGCCATTGGTAAAAGAAAAATTAGGGGGACACCATGGATGAGGATTTTAAAAAACCGCATTTTGGCATGGAACTGCTGCGGATGTTTGCGGTAGTATTTACGCCTGCGCTGCTTGTCATTGTATTTACCGGGATGATAATCGCCCGTTTTGCCCCAGATGCAAAAGAAGTGTCTTCCCTGTTTGCCCTTGGAAACGGTTTATCATTCAGCAGCATCCTGCAGATAGCGGGCATCGCCCTGATCTTTGCGGTTTTTTCCATGCTGCTGATTTCGGAACGGTTTTTCCCGGCACTGCGTTTTATTTACAGGATACTCCTTTTCTTTGTAGCTGCCCTTATTGCAGTATCCGTTTTCTCGGTGATTTTCCAATGGTTCCCGGCGGATGATAAAATTGCGTGGCTGGCTTTTTTTCTGTCCTTTGCAAGCTGCTATGCCGCAAGCACAATTTTAACACTGCTGGGCCTGAAGCATGAAAAGAAAAAATACGGAAAATTACTGGCAGACTATAAAGCACGGCAAAACACGGCACTTTGATTACTAATTTTCCATTAAATAATTCCTGTCGAGTTGCAGTAAAATTAATTTAATGGTAATATCAATTTATTGGAGGTAAATTTGAAACGATTTACTATTTTATTCTTTTTGCTTCTATCTTTTGCATTGGCGGGCTGCAGTAAATCGGCCGCTGTTGCGACTCAGCCTGTAGAAGGGGCAGTGGCAGAACTAACATTTTCTTTTACACGGCAGAGTGGCTTTTCTACAAACCAGTTTGCTGTATGGATCGAGGACCCGCAGGGGCACTACCTTAAAACACTTTATGCTACCCATTTTACCGCATCCGGCGGGTGGAAAAAAAGGGAAACTTCCATCCCAACGTGGGTAAAACAATCGGGCCTTGCCGCCATGGACAAAGACGAAATTGACGGCCTTAGCGGTGCAACCCCAAAGACCGGCGTTGTCACCTTCCGCTGGGACGGGACAGACAGCCGGAACACGGCTCTTCCGCCGGGGGATTATGTAATCTTCCTCGAAGGGACACTGCGCAACGCAAGCAGGGTAATTTACCGTTCGCCGTTCAAAACCGGCCAGGGCCCGGCAGCTGCCGAAGTAAAAGCAGAATACATTGGTACCCCCCCCGGCAATGAACAGGAGATGATTGACGCCGTCGCCGTTAAGGCTTTACGGTAACAAAAAACCTTAAGCTTTCTTGCCCGGCAGGCAAATGGGGGGATAATGCGTAGTTTTAAAATATTTTGCCTTATACTAACAGCAATACTTCATACAACATTTGCCACATTGGGAAGACTGGTTTTCTTTTTTAACAAACGCATCCGTACCCTCTATCTTGCAGGAAACAATAAATTTATCTGTACTCTGCTCTGTGCAATATTGGGGGTCCATGTTAAAGCATATAAAAGGGAAAGCCGTTACAGGAAAGCTGTTTTTTATGTGGGGAACCATTTAACATACCTGGATGCGGTAATTTTGGCGTCTTTATACCCTTCTGTATTTGTAACATCGGTTGACATGGGGCAGAGAAAAAGCGAGGGTTTTATATTATCCAACGCAGGGTCGGTTATGGTTGAACGCCGCCGGGAAAAACTTACCCATGGGGAAATCAGGCAGAATATAAAAAACATACAGTCTGTAATTATGCAGGGCTGCCCCTTGTGTATTTTCCCGGAAGCGACATCAGCCGGCGGCGGAGAGGAACTGGTTTTTTACAGCTCAATGTTTGCTTCCGTGGAATATACGGACACAACAATAGTCCCTTTCCATATCTCCTATACAAAAGCCAACAGAGAGCCATTAACGGAAAGTACCCGCGACACAATTTATTTTTATAAAGGGGACCATTTGCTCCCCCATTTAAATAAATTGTTAAACCTGAATAATATAGAGGCAAAGATTACTTTTTTGCCGGATTTTTCCGCAAAGGGAAAAAACAGAAAAGAAATCCGGAGTGATTGCAAGGCTATTATTACAGAAGAGATTAATCAACAACCCCGCCCTGAAGGGACGGGGTATTAAACCAGCTTGCGAATAAAAATTACCTGCCTTGATCGGCCCACCCGTATTTTTGTGGGCCCCATGCCGTTTCAATCAGGTTCTGCTTTAAACTGAGCAGGGTATTATGGGGCAGATCTTTCCCCAGCACAACACCTGGCCCAATGGCGCAGTTGGCGCCCATCTTTATGCCCGGCAAAAAGCTTGTGTTCACGCCGGTGCGCGAATAGTCGCCTATAAAATTCATCCTGGACAGCGGGTGGGTGTAGCGCTTGCCCTGCACAAGCTGGCTTGTGTCTGCGTCGTCAAAACGCAGTGTAGAGCCTGTGGTCCCGGCGCCAATATCGGCGGCGGTACCCACGATCCCATATAGTTCACAATGGTGCACAGCAGCAGCCCTGTCCATAAAAACGCCGCCAACTTCCGCAGTAAAACCCAGCTTGCAGTTGTTGCCAATGACGGTATTCGCCGCTATCTTGCAGTAATCCTCGATTACGCAATTATTGCCAATAATGCAGTTCTCGCCTATTACAACATTGTTTCTAATCACTGTGCCAGAGCCGACTATAGAGCAGCCCTTAAACAGCACGTTATCGCCAATCATGCAGTTATCCCCCAGTACAGGTTTGCCCACGGCAGAAGTTCCCGATTCTGCCTGACAGCAGAGCTGGTTGGCTTCCAGATAATCCCAGGGAAAATCCATATCGACAAAGGAAGACTTAACATACCGCGCCTTTACAGGAAGTCCATCGTTTAACGCTGTTTGCAGGCAATTTTCCAGCCAGAAACCGGGAGGCGGCATTCCGCCGGATGGTACATTTTCAAAGTGCGGCAGCGCAGCAGATAAATACGGCAGCGCTTTCGGCCCCAGCAGAAAAACTCCGCAGCTTCGTGCATTGGCATAGTTCCCGCGGGGGTGCCCCCAGAAAGCTTCAACCTTATCCTCCACTGCCTTTGCACAGATCCAGTCGCCGCTGCGGAATTCGCCGTTGTTGCTTTGCAGCAGGGCAGCAGCTGCTGCGTTTCCGGAAGGGAGCTCCAGCATAGTCGCCAAATCCTGCCGTGTAATAAAAATATCGCCATGGACAACAAGGGTCCAGCCGCCGCTTTCGCACAGAGAGCTTAGTGTTTCGCCCAGCCCTGCCGTGCTATCCACGACCCCAATGCCGCTGTTGTTCCGGAGCGCGTGTTTTGCACATCCACTTTTATAGCCGGACACCACATGAATATCCTGTACACCCAGACTGCCGAGCATTTCAATCAGCCGCAGTGCATTCGGTTTATTGCCAACCGGCAAAAAAGCTTTTTGCCAATATTTTTCAAAAGGGAACATTCGGCTCCCCATGCCGCCGGCCAATAGCAGTGCCCTCATGGAAACACCCTCACTGGTTTGCCTCTTTTATGTGCGATGCAACCTTGTGCATCAATTTTTCGCCTTCTTCAAAGGCAAAAGCCGTCGTATATTTTTCGTAGTTATCGGTATGCTCAATTCCTTTATCCGGCAGGTAGCCAAAATACCCGTTGGCATAACCAACCGGCGTAAAACCGGGGATAGCGCTGCGCAGTGGGTTGCTTAATGCAGAAAACAACTCGACAGGAAAAAAAACCAGCAGGAGAGGATCGACCCGTAAAAAATGAACCCGCAAAAAAATACTTTCTGCCTTTGGCTGGTTTTGGCTGTACAGGAGCCCAAAAAACGCCCCTTCGCACCGCGCTTCCAGCATCCGCACTGTTGCCTTGTCTGCGCCGCTTGCCATTGCGTCGGCGAGCGCTTTTTTTAGGCGCTCCAGGTTTTCTGCTTCCTCTGCGGGGCTCTTGGCTTTCCGCAGTTTCATCTCTACCTGCATAGTACTGCTGATAAGCGAAAAATCATTCCGCGCCGGAGGCAGTTTTCCCATAGCCCCCTTTACCTGTAGGGCAAGGAGCCCGCCAAAGCGTTCAACTTCATCAAAACCGGTGCCTTTCCGGGTAAAGCGGGTACTTACGTCCCCTGCACTGCCGTTAAGGAACATCGCCATCTTTACCGGCCCGCCCTCCAATATTCCGGAAGAAGCGCCGGGGAAATCCGCGCTCACAAGGGTGTTGTCTGCATGCAGCACCGTTGGGTGGCAAGCTGTGCTGTAAATAACCACCTGCTCCCCTTTTTCGGTTTCGAACTGCAGCACAGTAAGCATGGGGTCGCCGGGGCGGCTGGGATCGTTGCGGTCTGTACCAATGCCGGGGCTTTGAACAGCGCCGGCGCGTAACGTAACCGGGTACATGGATTTCCCGCTCTCATCTACTGCCGCCAGGATGCAGCTTTCCAGTCTGTCGATAATTTCCTGATCGCTTTTGCCGGACACTGCGCTTATTAATGCGCCCAGAACGCCGTTAGCCTCGAAAATTCCGGCAGGCCCGGAATGGCAATGGGTAGCTGCCAGTATAAAATCTTCCGGCGCAATCCCCCTCTTCTGCAGTTTCTGCGTTATACGCTCCATTAAACTGTAATCAACCGCGACAAGGTCGCAGGACACAATGCACACCCGCCGCGTTCCCTGCAAAAGATTAATGGCGCGGATATAAAGGGGGTCATGCGTACCGCTTGCCAGGCGCGGGGGCCCTCCCTCGTACCCGGCAAGGGGCGTCCCTTGCGCAACGGGAAATTCAAGCTTTGCCCATCCAATCAACGTTTGCATAAAACCTTCCTGCGATTAAGCTGCCGGGATTACAAATATTCCGGCCATTGCGCCCAGAATGGCTGCTACAACCATTCCCAGCAGAATATAGACAGGTTTAACTTTTTTCATTTTAAGGAGCCGGAAACACAGCAGTGTTACAAGCAATGGCAGCATGTAGGGCAGAATACTGTCAAAGATTTCCTGCAGGCTGAAAACTACTTCCCCTTCGTCCACTACATCCAGCCCAAGTCTTATGTATACAAGCTGGCATATAAGCCCCCCGACCATGGTAAGCCCGACAATGGAAGCCATAAAGGAAAACCGTTTTATAAAATTACCGTCCCTTATACGCTCGATAAGTTTTGTCCCTTCCCGGTAACCAAGCCGTGTCCCTGCAAATTTAAAACTTTGGGAAATACCGTTCCAGATTACAAAGCACAAAAGCAGCCCAAGGGGGTTGCCATCCATGCCAAAAGTTACAGCCAGGAGCAGGCAAATCAAGAGGATTGTCATAAAGATAATGCTATCGCCAACACCAGCAAGGGGGCCCATTGTCGCTACTTTAAGGCCGGATATAGCCTCGCCGGCAGCGTTGCCTTCTTCCAGTTCCATTGCCGAAGTTATACCCAAAACAGGCTGCACCAGCTGGGGGTTTGTATTATAGAATTCCAGGTGGCGGTGCATGGCTTTGCTGAGTTCTTCCTTTGGCTTGTCTTTATACGCTTTTTTCAGGACGGGTATCATGGAATACAGGTACCCCAGCGACTGAAACCGTTCGTAGTTAAGCGACGCCTGTAAAAACTGCGAGCGCCACCATATATTGTTTATTTCTTTTTTGGTTAGTTTTTCTCCCATTATAGATCGTAGCCTCCTTCTTCCGGGTTTTCTGTTACTGGGGCAGGCATGGGCTTATCGGTATTGTGCCAGTTGATGATAAGGTCGCAGGTAACCGCCAGCACCAGCCCAAGCAGTGCACAGCCGATGGTGGGCAGCGCAAAGTATGCTGCGGCAATAAAACCTGCCAGCAGGAAAACCCATGTTTTTTTGTTCATCATCATACTCAGCAGCATTCCCATGCCAAGGGCCGGCATAATTTTGCTGGCTACCGTTAAACCGGTCATAAGGCTTTCGGGAATTTTATTGATCAGCATTACCGCATAATCGACCCCCAGCCACACGGCAAAAAACAGGGGCAGGCCTATAACAAGGCACATAACGGCAAGCCCGGAAAAATGATACAAGCCAATTTTACTTAAATCGGCGTTGTCGGCTGCCTTTTCTGCTTTATGTACAAAGGCAATATTGATGGTATACGAGAGTACCTTAAGCTGCTGCCCCAAAATGGCAACAGGCAGGCCAACCGCAAGCGCAGCCCCGGTATCCTGCCCGGTAAGGATGCCCACCGTAGTGCCGATTATTGTCCCCATGATTGGATCGGGGGGGATGTAGGCGCCAATCTGCCCGCTGGCAAAAATCAACTCCATGCTTGCCCCAATCATTAACCCGGTTGTAAAATCCCCCAATATTAATCCAGATGCAGAACCGATAAAAACCGGGCGGCATATCATAAACTGAAAAATATTCTCGTCGGCAACTGCTATCATGCCAACGAGTGCCAGTAATACAGCCTGTGTACCCATTAACCACTCCTTTTCTTTATTGATTTTATACGGGTTTGATTCATCCGCCAATTGCCCTGGTAAAAGCAACCGCACTGTCCGCCGGTACCATCTGGATGGTAATGGCAACACCTGCATCCACAATAGCCTGCAGGGTAGCAGTGTCGTCGCCGTCAACAGCAACAGCTTTGGATATCTGGCGTTTTTTCCCGTTGTTCTTCATACCGCCAATATTCAGCGCATTGAATGTATAGCCCAGTTCGATCACGCGCAGTACATCCCGGGGATTGCTGAATAGCAGCATTGTTCGGCGCTTTATGGGGTTTTGTGCCACTACTTCTGCAAATTTTTCCGGTGTAAAAAAAACTACCCGTAACCCTTCCGGCGCCGCCATCTCCAGCAGACGCTGCTGGAACCCGTCTTGAGCAATAGCGGCGTTTACTACAATGCATTGCTCCAGCTGCAAAGTCTTTACCCAGGTGGTAACCACCTGCCCATGCAGCAGCCGGTCGTCAATGCGCACAAACTCTACAGACATGGGTGAATTTTGTATCTATAAATCGTTTACGTCAAGCGGGATATTTGCTGCCCCCTTGTCCGGGGGGCAACAGCCAATAGTGTGTAACTTTGCCCCAAGGTTCTGCAGCCCAAAACGGCCAGCTTCCAGCAGCTCGTCCATCACAGCGTCGTTGAGTTTTTCCATGGCGGTAAGTTCACATAAAAAAGCCATGTTCACGCCGGCTGCCAGATAAAGTTCCGGCAAACCCTTCCCGGACGGCGGCCTTGCAACCAGTTCGGCGGCAACATTGGCCGGCGTGCCGCCAACAAGGTCGGCCGCAACCAATATGCCTTCGCAGCCTGCAAGCAGTTCCAGTTTTTTTTCGATAGCGGCGCGCATTTCCCCGCGCCCCATGCCGGGAAAAATACCAGCCGTTTCGATTTTTTCCTGCGGCCCGGCAAGCATCTCAAGGCTCTCCAACGCAGTTTCCGCCAGGTTCCCATGTGCTACGATTAACACCCCGAATCTCCGTGCCAATGCAATACTCCGTTTATTACTAATCTGTTTGTGGTAATCAATGTTGCATAGTATTGATTACTAAGTGTAGTATACACGATTATCTGCAAAAATGCGAGTTTTCGCTCTGCGGGCTTTTTGCTGCCAGCCTGTTCCACCGTTATAAGGGGGAGCGCACCCCCCGCTTCATGGGCTGTTGCCTCAACTGCGCTGCCCTTCTATGCGGGATGCTCCCCCACGTTCCGAATCTTTATAGCTTGTCATTTGAAGTTTGGGCATACATATTAATTCTTTTATATATACCTGCGTACTTTTTTGCAATATTCTTCATATTCACTCCCATAATGTATTTTAAGAAATATTTCTTCTCTTCTTATTTGTCTGTGTATAATAATTATCAAAAATAATAAAAACACAATTATTAATATATTTGAATACATTAACAATACACCTGCAAAAAAGGCAATAATTCCAACATATATTGGGTTTCTGCTTATTGCAAATGTTCCATTTACAATTAATTTTTCAGTAGAATTTTCATCAATTCCAACCCTAAATGATTTCCCGAATATTTTTATTGTAACCCCAAACCATACAAGACTGAGTGTGCAAATTATAATTGATAAAACATCCAATATAAGAATATCAAAAAATGATTTAATTAAAATATCTGGGAAAGGCAAATTAAAAATAGACGCAATAAGACCATAAAAAAAGGATAATATAACTGGAATTAAAATATAATCTGTTTTATTGGTTGCACCAAATACAATTGCTCTAATACCATGATGGCGAAGTATCGTAGACCGTATTAAAACCATTACAACTAATATTGGGAATTCAAATAATGGAATATATTTAATCATAGTTTCCTCAGACCTGTTTTGCGTAATGCTCCTTTTTATAATTTTAATAATTCTTCTATAGTTTTTTCAATTTTATTTAAATAAAAATGATAACCTATTATTATTGCCTGAGATATATCATCCATTTGCCTTGCATCATTTTCAAGAAATAATGCTGCTATTCTGCTATGGGGTGCTTGTATAATCCAATTATTCCGTATCCACATTCCTAATCCCATATGATATCTTAGTAAATCATTTACAGAAGATGTTTTTAAATCATTTTTAACCTGTTCCTCTAATAAATTATTTAATGCAATATAACAATCATTGAAAGTTAATGGAATATCCAATATTTCATAATCATTTGTGTATATAATTACAAAAACAATTTTTTTCATATTATTCCTCCTTAGTCATTGTTATATAGCACTTCCAAATATATGTCCAGTGGTATTACGCCTAACGTTTAAGGCTGGCGCAGTTTTTGCTGCATGGATAAGGGTTTACGTAACATCCTACCATCTGTACACGACCAGGGCTGCAAAAATGTGAGCTTGGCAAAACCCCACCATGTGATATTCTTTTTGGATGAATTATTTATCATCAACCTCTTTATCGCCTGCGAGAATGGCAATCATGGCTGTAGCCAAACCAACAAATGGAAAAATATTAATTATTTTAAATGTTTCCCAACCGCTATTGATAATTTGGACAACTGTTGATACTGCCATTACGATCATAGAGATAGCCAAAATTACTAAACATAATTTAACGATTTTTCTTTGCTTTGGTACCATTAATTTATACCCCAATCCTTTGCCAAATTTAAACATTCATTCCTATAAAAACATTGGAATTGTAATTATGTTTTAATATTTTTATTTCATCTTCACCCTTTGGTAAAAACAGGATTATTGTTTCAATTACTTGCCCATTTTCATAATTATTATTGTAAACAAAAGTAAAATATTTTCCGGATCCAGAAGTGTTTACTATTGATTCAACTTTCCATGATTCTAATGTTGTTTCAATCAATAACCCAAGAATCGTATGTATTTTATTATATAATTCCTCCCATTTTTCTTTTTCGGTTGATTCATAAAATAAATCTGAATAATAAGATGATATTATGTTAAAATCATTCAATTTTGTTTTTTCAAAATATTCTTCCATTAAATATTCTGCATCGTCTTTTGATAGACTGCTTTTATTGCCATTACAGGATAAGATTAATAATGTTATAAAAATTAAAATTCCTTTTTTTAACATTTAACCTCCTTTGTTCGTAAAATCCAATGAATCTAACCATCATAAAAATATTACTTTAACAATATAATTTTTTTTATTTTTATTCAATCCCATTTTTATCAATCTTACCAAGTATTAAAGTGTAAAAAATTGTTAGCATTTTTTGCTATACGCCTAACAGTGCCATGCTATACGCCTAACAGTGCCAGGAGCCAAAATCGTATAGCGTCGAATTTTCTAGGAGCACCCATATCTAGCGTAGTTTATATACGGCAATAACCGCATTTTGCCGAGCTGAACGCATCAGGTAATAAAGGTTGCCACGCAGGTGGGGGGAAGTCGCTCGTTCAGAACATTTGGAGAGGCCTGGAAGGTTTAAAAAAAAATAATTGAGAAAATCACTGCCTCGACATGGTCTGAGCGGGCGACTTCCCCCCACCTGACAGGTAATGATTTTAATCGATGCGTTCGGTTCAGAAAATTATGGTTTGCAGCTATAATTTTAAAAATATTTCCGCTTTCTCTATCTCGGAAGTTACTTTTTCGCTGATTTCTTCGAAAATATCCGGTGTTATTTCCAGGGCCTCCCAGACGGAAGGGCCCGGCTTTTCGAAGTGTATATCGCCGGAAAACCCGGTTTCCGTTTCCAGGGCAAAGCGGTTTGCAAGAATTGTTGTATAGAGCAGGTCGCGGTGATCGCCCTCGTAGCTGGTATGATTGTGGTGGAAAATGATAGCGTCGCCCACCGGCCCGTCGAGTTTCCATGATTTTACAATCATTCCGCCTACCCCGCAGTGATTAATGCCAAGTATGCGATCCTCTGAACGGACCATAGATAATTTATCCCGGTCGGAGGAAGAGATAACCATCAAATAGTCTTTCTCCAGCACTGCATTAAGCGGTATTTTCCCAATATCATGGAGAAGGCCTGCAGCAAAGTATTCTTCCCATTGCTTGCTGTCAACGCCCCTTTTTTTGGCAATTGTTTTGGCAGCGACCCCGACGCAAAGTGAATGCCGCCAAAAACCTTCCATATCAAGCCCTGCGGCTGCTTTATTTTTGGAAAGGTTCCCAACAATGGAAGTGGACAATGCAAGGTTTTTTACGGTATTAATGCCGATCATGATAATTGCACGAACAAGGCTTGTAACCTGCTGCCCAAGGCCGTAGTAGGCGGAATTTATAAGCTTAAGCACACGGCCAACCAGAACCGGGTCCAGGGAAATGACATGGTTTAAATCCGCCGGGCTGGTTTGTGGGTTGTTGCAGACTTCCAGAACCTTGGCAACCGATGTCGGAAGGCTGGGCATATTGGCGATATATTCATCAATTTTTTTAACGGTATCATTGCCCATTCGTTTTCTGCCTCTTGTCCATAACCGTCTTTATCCTGGACATAATGCTTTGCACTTTCTGACGGAGCGTATTAAAAAGATTTTTATCGCTTTCCGAGCTTTTATTTTTTACCGAACCGGAAAGATTTTCAAGATAGGAAAGTGTACCTGCAATTTTTTCCCCGCTCACCGTTGAACCCCTTGCCTTGAACGGGTCGGCGCGCCTTTCCTTTTGCGGGGCTTTTTTCTTTATTCCCTTTAATAATCCATTCTTCCCTTTTAATGTGTTAATAACAAATTCCATGGAAAGTCTTGCATCGCTTTTATTGAATGCTTCCTGCTTCTTCTGCGGAAGCGAAGAAGAAAGGTCCTTAAGGTAATTCATTAAACCGAGAACCGCATCTTTTGTAATCCCTTCCTTCTGCGGCGGCTTTTCCCCATTCTTGCTTTCAGGCTTCGGCGCTGCCGGCGGCACTGCCGATTTCTCTTGTGGTTCAGGCTCTGGTTCTGGTTCTGGTTCTGGTTCTGGTTCTGGCTCGGGCTCTGGCTCGGGTTCCGGCTCCGGCTCTAACTGAAGTTCTTCGCTGGGATCCGAAAAAGGCTCCGCTTCTTCTTCACTAAAAATTTCTTCTTCTGGCTCGGGCTCTGGTTCTGGTTCTAGCTCGGGCTCTGGTTCTGGCTCGGACTCTGGCTCTGGCTCGGACTCTGGTTCTGGTACTGGCTCTGGCTCTGGTTCCGGCTCTGGCTCATCAGATGTATCTGATAAATCTTCCCATTCACCTGGTTTTTCTTCGCCTCCATCCTCCAGGGCAAGCTCTTCTTCCTCTTCGGCAGGTGCTGTTTCCTCCGGCTGCTTGGTTTTTGGTTCATCCATGGGGGGGTATTGCGGCGGGTATTGAGGAGGATATTGCGGCGGTTCGACAGGCTGATCTTCTTCCTGCTGCGGTTCCTGCTGCTGTGGTTCCTGCTGCTGCGGCTGCTGCTTTTGCGGTGGCTGCGGCGGGTATGGCTGCTGAGGCGGGTATGGCTGCGGCTCCGGCGGGGAAGACGGCCAGGGTTCTTCCGGGCTCCCCTGAGGCTCGTGATACAGCGGTTCACCAGAATCTGCGCCAGATGACTCCGCCAAATTGTCCAAAGACATATCGGGTATTGGCTCCTCATCAAACAGGGGCAGCGCTTCATCAAGAAACAGTTCCTCGTCTTCTTCTTCCGCAGCAAAATCAGGCTCTTCAATAAAAAGCGCCTCTGTTTCTTCGTCCACAACAGGGGATTTTTCCCCCATCCCCATAAGGAGCGATACATCGCCGGAGTCGGCTTCTTCATTGGTAACCGCTTCGTGCAAAAGTTTAAGGTTCCTCTGCCACATATCGGTTACATCGGAGGAATACGCTTTTACTGCGCTTTCGTAAAAAGCCAATGATTCATTTAAGTCGCTCAGGTCATCCGGTGTTGCCCGTTTACCCTGGAGATTAACAAGTTTGTCTGCCGTGCGCAGGGCTTTTTCTGTTTCACCTGCGTTTTTATGAAGCTCGGCGGCAGCCGCCAATGCTTCGGTATCGTTGGGATCTGCCTTGGCCAGTTCTTCAAAAATTTGAATCGCATGGGCGCGGTTCCCCATTTCGGCATACAGGCGGCCCAGGAGCATTTTTGCTTCGCGATCATTCGGCCTGCGTGCCAGGAACGCCATGATACGTTCTTCCGCTTTTTTGTATTCCTTTCTTTTAAAATGAATATCTGCAAGATCCAGCTGGAACGCATAATTCCCCGGATCGAGGGACAGGATTTTTTCAAAAATCTTTTTGGCCTCTGCGTCATTCCCCATAACCCGCTGGGTTGTCCCCATTATCCGCATTGCCTGAATGTTTTCCGGTTCCCATTCCAGGGCTGCATTTGCCTGTTGAAGCGCTTCGGGATACCTTTCCATTTTAAGGTAAAGCGAAGCAAGGCGGTAACGCACATCCGCGCTGTGGGGAACAAGCTTAACAAGTTTTTCCAGTTCAACAACCGCGTCGGCAAAATCACCTGAATCTTCCAGGGCGCGCTCAAGATTAACTACAGCTTTGACGTATTTTGGGTCCGATTCAATAGCCCTGCGATAATTTGATACCGCCTCTTTGGTTTTGCCCTGGTCGGCCTGGACCACTCCCATATTGTTCCGGGCTTCCGCATTAAGCGGGTCGGTATGGAGGATGCGGTTAAAAGTATCCATCGCTTTCGCATGCTGACCCTGCTTAAAATAAATAATCCCCATATTATTCATGGGCTGAAGCCAGCCGGGCTTGCTGCGGAGCGCAGCCTTGTATTCGTTTAACGCATCCTCAAAACGGTTGTTGGCTTCCAGTGCCACGCCGTAGTTAAAATGCAGTGTGGGGTTATTGCGATCCAGCGCAAGGCCCTTGCGGAAAGTTACATAAGCCCTGTCGTATTCATGCAGCTGATCATAAATCGTCCCCAGGTTATTGTACGCATGGACATAATCGGGATTAAGCTCTACTACTTTGGCATAGGCCATGGACGCCGCTTTAAGGTTACCCAGCTGTTTATGGATATTTCCGATATTGTAATGGAATTCTGCCCTGGTGGGGTCGATATCGATAGCGTCCATTAATGCGCCCAGGGCATCCTGGTGCTTGTCCTGGCGGCGGTAAATAACAGCAATATTGTTAAGCGCTTCTACATCTTTGGGGTTTTTTGCAAGAAGCGTTGTGAATTCATCTACCGCCTCGTTTAATTTATCCATCTTCGCAAGGGTTGTCCCCAGCAGCAAATGGGCAGATCTGTCATCGGGTACTTTTGCGAGGTATTGTTTTAAGAGCCGTTCCGCTTCTTCATGATCCCCTACACGGGAAGACCCTTTTGCGCGATCAAGAATATCCTGAACATCAAAGCTCATTCACCCATCCTATAACATTTCATTGCCCAATCCTTAATGGACGGGCGCTGACTTCTTTGGAAAATTTCCCCGGGTGCAAATCAACAATTCTCGCCCCTGTCCCGTCATAAGAGGCCACCACAAAAAAATACAGTGTGCCGTTGTTCAGCCCCTCTATCCTTAAAGAGGTCCTGTTCCCGGCGTCTATGGGGGACGACCCCAGCAAAGCCCCTTCCCCATAGTACACCCCGCTGGATGTGCCATAGTATATTAAATACCCACGGGCATGTTCATCGGGGCTTGGTCGCCAGTTTAAATCCACAGCCCCGTCCTGGGCCCGCGCGGAAACCAGCGAAGGCGGGAAAGGTGGTTCGTTCCTGTTATAAACAATTTTTAATTCTTCCAGATAGGGGCTGGACTGGCAATCCCCGCTGGGATAGAAGTCTGCCGCAACCTGGATATAGCGGCCGCGGATAGAGGCAGGCGCCATTTGGCCGGGGACAATGGGAACCCAGGGTATTTGCCCAAAACGGTACGGCTCCTCCCCGGCGCGGATAAAAAACTGCACTGCGGAATTGTCCGGGAAACGGAAACTGCCTTTCCCGGCGTAGGTGTTCTTTACCATTAACCCCCTGCCGTTTGCAGCGACAGTGCCAAGGCGCCCGCCGGACGCTTCGACCCTGATTATGGTTGAGCCCTGGTCGCCCAGGTCGATTGTGCAGGTTTCTATGCGGCCGCCGCTGCGGGGGAATTTTGCCAATTCCGGCAATTCCAGCGCGGTACGGCTTGCCGTTGCAAGGGCGGTATGGCCTGGGGCATTTATTGCCTTGTTATAGATGCGGAACTCATCAAGCATCCCGGAAAAACGCATCCCCAAAATAAAGGACCCGTCCCGGTTGATTAGGGGGGTATATACATCGCCCCCTTCCCTGCCGCCTGCTGTTGTGTGGCACATATTTTCAATTCGCCCATTAACAAGGTATTCCAGCAGCCCCGTATCAGCATTGTAGCGGACCAGGTGGTGGCTCCAGCTTCGGGGCATTATCGCCCCCCTGCTTTCCAGGGAAATCGTAAGCCGTTCCCTGGGGACTGCCCTTCCTTCCGCCCTGCCCTGCGATATAAACCTGTCCGGGGGGGCAAAAACATCCTGAAAAGTCCAGCGGAGTTTGTTCCGCACCGCTTCGCAAAAGATACGCTGGTTATCTGCCGCTGTCCAGGCGACAATCTGTTCCCCGTTTTCCATGGCATTGGGGTAAAGCCAAAATTCAATGCTAAAGTCCCGGACACTCCTCCCCGGTGCAAAAAGCGAAGCAGGGCCTGGCTTGATTGTAATCGGGGCGCTGTAGGCTTTGTCTTCCCCGGTAAAAAGAGCGGCCCCAAGCCCGTATCTTGCCCAGCGTTCATTGGCAGCCTGGACCGACCGTGAAACAGTAACCCGGTATTTCCCCTGGCTGTCGGCAAAACGCTCCGGGCTGCCTTCGTCAAAGCTTAAAGCAAGGTCAAGGGCCGATTCCTGGGCAGGGAAATTCCGGAAAGCCGCATAAAGGGTGAGTATGTCCGCATCTGAATCGAAGCCGGTGGAACCAGCCTGCCCCGGCTGCACGGGGGAACTGGCTTGAGCCGAAGATAAGCCAAGGACCGGGTAGGGCCTTACAGCGCTCAGCTCATCTACTTGGTTTCGTTTTTCAACCAAACCCCAGCCATTGGAGGCGCCTAAAACCACTTCTTTTTCTGCCGCTTGCAGTCCTGGACTGACCAAAATGAGGCAAAAACTATACAATATAGCAGCGATGGGTGCTGAATATGTTTTAACCATAGTACTACATTTTAAGTATCGGAATTTTGCTTAATGAACATTAAATCGAACCTTAAATCAGGCCCAGATGCAAACCTTAAAAAGAACGCCCTTGAAGCCCCAAAGGAACCGGGCGTTTACCTGATAAGGGACAGCGAAAACCGCATTATTTACGTGGGGAAAGCCAGGGTACTGCGGAACCGCCTTGCCTCATACTTTTCCGGCGAAAAAGACATAAAAACCCAGGTCCTGCTCCAAAACGCAGCAGCGGTTGAGACAATAATCGTTAAAGATGAATATGAGGCGCTGCTCCTGGAAAACACCCTTATAAAGCAGCACAGCCCAAAATACAACATCAACTTAAAGGATGGAAAAACCTACCCGGTAATTCGGCTTACCGCCGGCCCCTTCCCCCGTGTGTTCCGGACCCGGTATGTTGTCGAGGACGGCTCGTCATACTTTGGGCCTTTCCCCAATGTCGGCGCCATGGACGACATGCTGGAAATAATCGACCGTGTCTTTACCCTGCGGAAATGCAAAATGTTCAAAAAACGCAGCAACCCCTGCATGTACTATCACATTGGCCGCTGCTCCGCCCCCTGCTGCGAAAAACAAAGCCCTGCGGATTATGCGGTACAGGCAGAGCGGGTACGTAAACTACTGTCCGGGGATACCTCTGCCCTGATATCGGAACTGGTAAATGAGATGCGGGAAGAAGCGGCGGCCCTCCACTATGAGAAAGCTGCACAGCTGCGAAATGCCATTAAAATAATTGAAAGCCTTAATGAGGCCAGCGTTGTCGTAGACTTTGATCCATCGAGCCGGGACTACATTGCATGGGCGGCCGAAGGGGTACTTGCCTCATATTCGGTCTTTTCCATGCGCGAGGGCAAGTTAACCGGACGGGAACTGTACCGTACCAAAAGCGCTTCCGGCGAAGGGGAATCGCTGGTTACTTTTATTACCGGTTACTACAATGGCGGGCGGCTTCCCCCGGCGCAAATCTACCTGCAGGCGCTTGAACAGCCAAAGGCCGAAAACAATGAACACAGAGATGATGAAGCACAGCCATCCGGCATAAAATTTCTGGACAAGTGGTTCCGTGAACAGTTCAGCCTGGAGCCGCAGATCCTAACACCCGAAAGCAGCCACCACAAAGCAGTCATGGCTATGGCAAAACAAAACGCCAGGGAAGAGCTCCGGCGGCGTCTGCGGGAACGGGGCGCAGGGCCTGCACTGGATGAGCTGAAAACCCTCCTTGGCCTTAAAACCCGCCCGGAAAGGATCGAAGGGTTCGACATTTCCCAGCTCGACGGCAAACACCCTGTCGCATCTCTGGTAAGTTTTTCCGGCGGTATACCCGACAAAAAAAATTACCGCCATTTTAAACTACGCAGCGTAATCGGCGTCGTCGATGATTTTGCAGCCATGCGGGAAGCGGTAGAACGCCGCTACAGCCGCGTTATACGGGAAAACCTTGAACTGCCCGACCTGGTTTTAATTGACGGCGGGATAGGCCAGGTAAATGCCGCTAAAACTGTACTGGACGAACTGGGATTGGACTGCGATATCGCCGGCCTTGCAAAACGGGAAGAAGAAATCTGGTTCCCCAACGCGAAAGAAGCTGTGGTACTGGAGCGCAATTCCGAAGCCCTCCGGCTGCTCCAGTTTGTACGGGACGAAACCCACCGTTTTGCCACTTCGCTCAACCAAAAACTCCGTTCTGCCGATCTAAAACTTTTTACACTTGAATCGGTAGAAGGGATAGGGGCAAAACGGGCGGCGGTATTAATTAAACATTTTAGGGACATCGAAACAATCGCCGCCGCAGACACGGAAGTGATTGCCCAGGTTTGCGGCTGCGGCCCGGACGCTGCACGCGCCGTCAAAGCTGCGGCAGGGCTTGCGGTACAAGAGCGGAAAGAACGTAGTTTTAAAACAGACCTACGAAGCCGCAAAGCCGAGAGACCCGGCAAAGGCGGTGAAAACAACTACACCGCAAGCCTGGCATCGGACGCGCTGGCAGACAACATGGCAGCGGAGAGTGAAGAGGGGTATAAGTAGGCTCTGCCGAGCCGGGTTTCGATGGGGATTTTATTGTAAATTCCTCTCGCCAAGGCGCGGAGATCGCTAAGATCACAGAGGTAAAAAGTATAAAAGAGGATCAACCACTAACCTCACGAACGTCTACGAACCTATTATACGCAATTCCCTCTTTGTTCGTGTGCGTACCAAGGGTACGAGTTTGTGCTGGTTTGTGGTTAGTTTTCAATGGATAACTCCATTCAAACAAATATTGTACATTGGCACAAATGCGTTCAGTGTGATAAATTGTGGTTACTACGATGGGTGATTACGTTAAATAACCGCTGAGTCAGCCATCCTTCGGAAAAACATTAGCGTGCCGGACTGATCATTTCAATGTTGCCATATAGGTGTGTGGGTACCCATAAAATAATCACCTGAACATGTTTGCCCCGCTCAAGGGGAGCTTGCCCTTACGGGGACTTCTGGTATTTTTAGCAGTAATATCGTCGTACATATGCCGCGGGAGCGGTGTCAATAGCCTGTATGTACATTCACGGCAGCCAGCGTTCCCGTAAGGGCAAGCTCCCCGTAATGCGGGGAAAAAATGAAGTGAACAGTATTTTATAGGTACCCAACAAACTTGTATTGGCTGATTGATGTGTTTAGTCCGGCACGCTAATGTTTTTCCTTTACCTTTTCTTTTTCCTTGGTGATTTTCTGTTCCAGTTTGTCCATCATCTTGTCAACAGCGGCGTTTAACTCAAAATCCTGCTCTTTTATATGAATGGAAACCCCCCAGCGGAAGTTTACTGTTGCTTCGGCGGAAAATTTCTTGTCTTTGGTAAGGGTAACCAGAAGGTCTACAATCATGTTTTCCAGATTGTGGAGCCGGGCGATTTTTTTGTCCAGGTAATCCCTGACGTCATCATGCAAGTTAAAATGTACGGATTTGATGTCGATGTTCATTAAATGCCTCCAAAAAAATTATTATAAAATCTTAATAACCCCTACAGGGGGTTTTGGTTTTTTTATTTATCGGGTATACGATGAACCCAAATCCAGCTCTTTCCGGTATTTTGCCACAGTTCGCCTTGCCAGCGCTATACCCCGCCGGGCCAGTATATCGACCAGTTCATTGTCGGAAAGATGCTTATTATCGCTGGAGATAATTTCTTTTAATAGTGCTTTTACCCCCTCTTTGGAAAAATCGGAACCCTTTGAAACCGAGTTTGTAAAAAAGTGGCGGAGCTCAAAAAGCCCCCACTCTGTCTGCACATATTTACCATTGGCTGTTCGGGAAACCGTCGTTTCATGGACACCCAATTCAACGGCTATATCCTTAAGCGTAAGCGGGAAAAGGTATTTCTGCCCTTTTTCGAAGAACGCTTTTTGAAACTCAACGATAGCCCTCGTTACCCGAAGCAATGTATGGTTACGCTGATTAATCGAACTGATAAACCAGCGGGCTTCCTTGATGTTTTCCTTTGCGAAATCCCTCGTCTCCCTGCCGTTCCCCTTCCCTTCGGCAATCTCCAAAAAAAACGGGTTTATCCCCAATACGGGGATTTCTTCATTATTCAGGATAATGCTGAATTCCCCGTCTTTCCTGCGTATTTCCACATCCGGCACCGCATAAATTGTTTCCTGCCGGGTAAACTGCCTGCCCGGGAAGGGCGAAAGGTCTTCCTGAATGCGTAAAAAAACCTCCTCCAGTTCTTCTCTCGTGCAGCCAATAAGCCGGGCGGTTTCGGCAAAATTCCCCTTTTCCAGTTCATCCAGATACCCCAGCGCCGCTTCCATTACCGGTGAAAAACCGGGCAGCAGCCGGGCCTGAACCAGAAGAGATTCCTGATAACCGGAGGTGCAGGTGCCGGGCGGCTCCAGGGAACGGACCAGTGCCAGGGCCGCTTCGATAGTGGCTGGGGTTTCATTTTTTAGCAGGGCTTCGGGCGCTTCCTTGTGGAAACCGTCATCATCCAGGTTTTGTATCAGTACTTCAGCAATACGCCGTATGTTGTTCTCGGCAGCTTCCAGCGACAATTGCCACAGCAGGTGTTCCTGCAGGGTCTCTGGCCGGGAAATGGCACCTTCCAGGAATTTAAGGTGCTCATCGGAATCCATGCCGCCATGAACGAAGGGGGCTTCATCATAAATATACTCTACCGCCTCATCGTCGGGGGCAGAATCCAGGGAAATATCGCCGGGTTCCTCCAGGATTTCCAGGGCAGGGTTTTTCTCCACTTCTTCCGCTATTTTTTGCCGCAAATCCATTACAGGCAGCTCCATAAGCTTTATTGACTGGTAAAGCTGGGTATTCATCCTTAGCTGCTGGGATTGAAGCATGCCCTGACGTTGCTGCATACTAAAACTATCAATCCAGTTCCTTGCTTTGTCAATATTTAACTTTTTCTAAACTGGAATTTGCCCTTTTTATGTTTTAACCAGGGTGCTTTGTCGATATTTAGGGAAGGTGAACCAATGAACAGAGTTAACAGTACCATACTAATGATAGTATGCCTTTCTTTATCCCTTTTCCCCGCAGCCCCCGCTTTTTCCCGGGGCAGCCAGGAAAGGCCATCGTACCCCGTAGAGACTTACTATTCCGGCAAAATAGAGGAAGCGTCATCGGAACTGGCAAAGCAGAAAAAGCCGGGGGAAAAATACCCGCTGGTAATGCTTTACTGGGAACTGGGCGAGATGGCGAAAGCAGCCGAGTTACTGGAGGAGCTGCTTAAAAACCAGGACATTGGCACAGAAGGGCTGGAAGAGCTGCGCCTGGAGCTGTTTTATACCTATTACCTGGCAGGCAGCTACAGCAAGGCAGCGGAACTCCGCGGGTCCCTGGATAACGCAATACTTTGGAAAGACGAAAGGCTGCGTTCGGAATACTATTTTTACAGCGCCGCCGTATACCAGGAAATGGGTGAAAATAAAAAAGCGGTTGAGTTATTCAAAAAAAGCCTCGACCTTAATAAATGGCGGCCTATCGGCTGGTACAAGCTTGGCCTACTCCTTAGGGACAGTGACCCAAGGGAAGCCGAAAAATGCCTCCAAACCTGCTGGACGCAGGATTCATCGTTTACCGGCGCCCTCCTCCCCCTTGCCCGCCTTTTGGCTGCCAGGAAGGAATGGCGGCGGGCCAGGGATTACCTAATAACCGCCAACGCCCGGCTTCCCAATAACCGGGAGATTAGCCTGGCCCTTGCCGAAGCCAGGAAAAATGCCCCCGCAGGCAGTGGGGCAGACGGGGAAAGCCAGATACGGCGGCAGATAACGGCAAACCCGGCTTCTGTAAAACCGGCATCCCCCTACCCAAAAGAGGGCATAATTCGGGTTGGCCTGATAGAAAAAAGGAAACTTGTTTCGGTAAAAGCCGGAGGCACGTTTGATATACGCCTTGCCGGGGGCAGCACTACCCTCTACAACGGATCGGCACGGGAACAATTTTGGGTCGAATGGAACAATGGGGCCCTCGTTGTCCGGGACAAAAACAATAAGACACTGTGCAGAAGCACTACTGCCCTGGTCTATGAGTTAAAAAGCAATGAAAACAGTTCCATCGTCGCCGGAGTGGTTAACGGGGCCCCGGGGACTAACCGTACCTACAGGGGCGCTTTGGAATTCCGCCCGTCCCCCGATGGGATGACTGTTGTAAATATACTTCCCATGGAGGATTACCTGTACGGGGTAGTCCCCGCGGAAATGCCGGCCACTTGGCCGCAGGAATCGCTTAAGGCCCAGGCAATAGCCGCACGCTCTTACGCCATTGCCAATAAAGGGCAATACGCAGCAAGGGGCTTTGATATTTTTGGCACACCGAATTCCCAGGCCTACCATGGCGTCGGGGCGGAACACAAAAACACTACCACCGCAGTAGACACAACGCGCGGGCTAATACTTCTGGGCGGGAAGCAGCCGCTTAAAGCGTATTACTCGGCAAACCACGGCGGCTACAGCGAAGATTCCCTTACGTTGTGGGGGTATGACGCATACATGCAGGCAGTGCCGGACAAACTGCTCCCCCTGCGCCGCCAGCCCCTGCCGCCCGATTCCCTGTACCGCTGGATACGCGACAACCCCACTACCTATTCGAATATACCGCGCTTCTCCTATATCTCCGCATACCGCTGGGAAAAATGGGTTACCCCGGAAGAGATTCGCCGCCGCCTGCCGGAAGACCCCGGTGAAATAAAACGGATAATAACCCGCGGGCGCGGCATCTCCGGCAGGATTGTCGAACTGGAAATACAGGGAACGGAAAAAAATGTATTGGTAAAAGGGGACGCAATCTGGAATGCCATGGGGAGCCTGCGCTCCAGCCTTTTTACGATCCGGTACAAGATGTCCAAAGGTAAAGTTGAATACCTGGTGTTTCAGGGCGCAGGTTACGGCCATGGCATTGGCATGGATCAGCACGGCGCCGCCGGTATGGCCAGCGTCGGGTTAAATGCAAACGAAATCCTCCTCCACTACTACCCGCGCGCAGTGACGGAACAGCTGTAAAAAAACCAGCCACCCCAAACTAACCAATTTGGGATGGCAATTTTTTTTTCCTAGAAGCGTAATACAAAATCAAGATAGAAAACATTTGTTAATTGCGCGTCTGTGACAACGCCATTGTGTTTCCCATAATAAATTACATCGCCAATCTCGAAAGAATTCCTGGAATCCAGATTTATCTTTAAAGAAGGCCGGGCGCTGAAAATATAGTTATCGCTGTCGTAACTGGGTTCGACATCTGTCCTGCGATCATAGTTCCTGTCGGTCTTTAGCCGGCCGCCCAGAAAGAACATAGCATCCAGGCGCGGGACAAGCTTGCCGTCGGCAAGCGCATAGCTGCCCCAGAGGTTAAAGCGGAGCCCCGGATCGGCATGGGCAGCTTCATTGCTGAACATCTGTGCCGCATAAAGGCCAAAGTTAAAGTCGCCCACTTTGTACGCAAAAGTCTCATACAGGTTAATTTTCCCATTGGTACTGAACCGGTCAAAATGGTCGGTGTCGTTGTAAAGTTCGTTCATTTCGAATTCGATTATTGCTGTCAGGTCCTTTACCGCCAAAAGCCTGAATTCCGCCAGTGCCCGGGCAGTTGTACTGGCTCCGGAACCATTAAATGTACGGCCACTCAGGTTAATCTTAAAGACATCCGGCATAAGGTAGGAAGCCATAGCGGTATATTTAACCTGTTTCCAGTCGCGAACTGCACCTGGTGTACCTATTGCGTTGTTCCCGCTGCCGCTGCCCTGAGTCCAGGCAAAAGCCCCAAGGCCAATGTCCAACCCGGTAACTGGTGTAAGCCTTAAAAGAATACCGGCGCCTTCGCTCTGGTCGTCTTTTAAAATTGCACCGGCAGTCTCCCAAACACTGTCATCAACAAGACCGGCTTTTATCTGGAGCATATCAAAAAATTTAACCCACCCGTAAGCGTAGGATGCGCCAAGGTTTAAGTTTGAAACACTTGAACCCTGCAGCTGGAACCGGAAATTGGCACCGGCGTTTTTATCTGCATTGGTAAAAGCGCCGTTAACCCTAAGGCGGCCGCCCATCTGCTCGGAATCAACACCCATAACCCTAAAATACGGCTCATTACCGCTGATATTATCGACATAAAACCCAAGGCCGCTGTTCAAATAGCCGTCGAACTTAAGTTCCTGGGCAAAACCAAGTGATGCTGCAATAACAGCAACACAAAAAACACATAAAAACCTTTTCATTAAAGACTCCTTAAATTGATTTAAAGCAAAAATAGCTTTTTTATGTTAAGGAATCGTTAATGGTTTTTAAAAAAACAGTGAAAGTTTTGTAAGGATTGTGTTTATAAAATATTTAGAAATAATGAACTGTGCTTCCCCCGGAAGCCCTTACTCAACCTTAAAATGCGAAACCGCTATAACCAGGTTATCTATTATTTCCTTGTTCTGAACACTGACACCGTTGATCTCGGTAACGGCAATATTGATCTGATCCGCACCCTTCGCCATTTCGGTTACGCCCCCGGTAATTTCCTGGGCTGCCTGTTCCAGGTTTTTCCCTTCGGTAATAATTTCTTTACTGCCTTCAAACATTTCCTGGGACCCGGATTTTACCTGCTGCGTGATCTCGTTAAGCTGGCCAATGGCCTCAAGTATCTGCTTGCTCCCCGAGCCCTGTTCTTCCATTGCGTTGCGGATATTTTCTTCCTGATCGGAAACGGTCTTAACCCTGCTGTCAATCGCTTCAAACTTGCCAAGGACGTTCTCTGTAGATAGCGTGATCTTGTCGATAGACTCTTTTATTTTTTTAAGCACCATACTGATGGTTTTCGACTGTTCGCTGGAATTTTCCGCCAGTTTGCGGATTTCATCGGCCACTACGGCAAAACCTTTACCGGCTTCCCCGGCATGGGCGGCTTCTATGGCAGCGTTCATGGAAAGCAGATTTGTCTGGCTGGCAATGTTTTCCATTACCGAATTGATCTCCAAAAGCCCTTCCGAATCGCGCGCAATATCCTGAATGTCCGAAGACACCTCCTGTAACCCTGAACGGCCTACCTCGGAGGCATCCATCAATTCTTTTACATTTGCGCTGTTTTTTATAAGGGTTTGCGAAACAGACTGAATATTGGCCAGCATCTGTTCGATTGCAGAAGATGACTGGGACACACTGTCGCTCTGGTGTTCTACATACCCATTAAGCTTATTAATATTACCGCTAATTTGTTCCATTGTGGCGTTTGTCTCGATTACCGAAGCAGATTGGTTAATTGCGCGGTTTTTGATTGATTGAATGGTTGCTGCGATCTCATTAACAGCCGCTGCGGTTTCTGTCGTACTGCTGGCCAGGGTAGCGCCAATATCGGAAAGGTGTTCCGATTCCTTCTTTATTATTACAACGAGTTTTTTAATGTTGGAGAGCGTCAAATTAAATTTATTTGCTAAATCACCTATCTCGTCTTTCGAAGAAATATTAATTCCCTGGGTAAAATCCCCTTCGCCAATAACCTTTATGGCATTGGACATTATAACCACCGGCCTGGTAATCGACCTTCCGGTGATAATCGCAATTGCGATGCCAATAGCAGCACAGATTGCACCAATTATCATCGTTAGGCGCCGGATGCGGATTATATGGGCAAGTGCGTCATTCTTTTCTGCCGTAAGAACAAGTAACCATGGGTGCCCGGGAATTTCCGTAAAGGCGCCGATCATATTTTTCCCGTCAAGTGTGTAGGTAACCTGGCCGGATTTTTCCCTGATAGCAAAAGACACCATATCCGCCAGGGATTTTAGTGAAGGGTCATTCTCCGCCTCTTTTATCGGGTTAAACTGGTTTACTACCAAATCATGGTTTGGATGGGCAGCATAAGTCCCATCATAGTTGATCAAAAAACCATAACCGGTTCTGTAATGGATCCGTATAATATCTACCAAACCTGAAAGAAAATCAGCGCCATCCTTACGGGCTATCAATACGCCAAGAACAGGGGCGTCTTTTTCATCATTCTTAAAAACCGGAGCCGCCAGCATTACAACAGGCTGATTGGTAACACGGCTAACAATTACATCTGAAACAACACTTTTTCCGGAAAAAGCATTTTTAATATAATCCCTGTCCCCCAGGCTGGCAGTAGAATTATCGGTGGTATAATGGGCAATACCATCGGGATACACCAGGCCAAGGTCGAGACTGTCGATACGGGATATATCAGGCTCAAGATTTGCCCGGACTACCCCTTCCCAGTCCATAGTCCTGGTCCTGGCCCGGTTGGCGATTTCCCAAAGCTGATTAAGGAGGGCATCCAGTTTGGTTTTAAGCAATTCGGCGTTTGCCTCGGCATTGCTGGAAATATCATTTAAAGCAGATGTTTCAATATCCCTGCTTACAATCAATTCCACGGCAAAAATTATGCTGATAGAAGTAAATAGTACAATTATCCCTATTAAAAGCGGCACCCGAATACTCAATCTCATATATGGCCTCTCTTTTGAACTACAATTCCCTGAACTTGATATTATTAATAATGGATTATAATACTCTACTACGTAACTTTTTGCAAACCTGTAGTTTCCAGTGCCAAAACAAAAAAAAGGCCGCCGGTTCCCCGGACGGCCATACACCCTCTTTTTGGGCTCCCTTAAAACAAAGGGGGCACTAACAAAACTATCGGTACGACTGGCTCTCCCAGATCTGGCTTTCCTGGAAACCCTCAATTGATTTAATCATTGCAAGCCAATAATCGGCTTCGTTCTGGGTAGTATACGGCCCAACCCTTACCCGGTAAAATGTGCTGCCATTAATTTCCTGATTGGAAACTATTGCGGTAATCCCCTTGGTGCTCAATGTGCCTTTTACCCCGTCTGCCCTCTCCCTGGTGGAAAATGACCCAGCCTGAACCCAATAGTCGCGTGATGCCTTTTTGGGCGCTGCCGGCGCCGGTTTTGCCGCAGCGGGCGCAGCAGGTTTTGCTGCCGGTTTGGGGGCTGCGGCAACAGTCGGGACAGCTGAGGTAGCTGGTTTTGGGACACTAATCACTGTATTGCCGGTATCGCTGTCAATAACCATATTATGAATCGGGGAAGGATCGTCCAGGGTCTGCAGCTTTTTTAATGATTCATCCTGGGTGAATACAGAAATATCTGTGGAACTTGACCGGCTTGTTTCGGAAGCGGCAGCAACACCAGGGTTGGACTTAAAAATTAGAATCGCGGCTGCAAACGCGATTACCAGAAACACCCCTACCGTTACAGCGACCAGCAATAATTTCTTCTTTTCCATAAGCAGTCAAACCTTCCAGTATAGCTTGTATCCGTTTTTCCAGAATCCGCTGGGAGCCGGAAAACCCGGAATTTCGTATGGTATAAATATCGGCGCATGGAAAAAAAAGTTGAGTAGAGGGTTGTTGATTTTTATAGCCGGGGAACCCCTTTTGGGCTTTGAACCGGTTTAAAATTTCCCCCAATGGCCGTTTGTCCCGCCCAATGGCGCGGAAAAAACGTATAAAAAACGGGGCCTTAACTTCAATAATCGCAGATAATTGCGAAAAAACCGACGATTTATGCAGTACTGCGGCATTAAGGACACAAATTCCCGCTTCCCGGCTTTCGTTACATTTGGCGATCCATTCTTCTGTCAGGCGGTTCACACCAGGATGGACCAGGCTTTCAAGCACAGCCATCGCCCCCGGCCTGTTAAAGACAAGCTTCCCCAAAAGCTGCCTGTTTATTTTCCCGCTGCTGTCCAGGATTGTCTGCCCAAATTGCGAAATAATACTTTCTGTCTCGCTATCAATTACTTCATGCCCAAGCCTGTCTGCATCCAAAACAGGGATGCCGCGCTTTTCAAGCAGGGCGCCAATATAATTTTTACCGGCACAATACAGCCCTGTTAACCCAATTACCATGTAAATTCTTTTCGCCAGCAATTAATCCAAATATGCATTAAGCCATTCAAAGAAGCCTTCGATTTCGTCCCTTCCGTTTTCTATCCAGTCTTCCGCGTCAGGATCGATGCTTAATCCCATATACCGGCAGTACGTATCAAAAAAATCGGAAACTGCAATACGGTAAAAAAACGGGGAATAAAAATCCCACCACAGTTCGTCGCCGTCGCTGCGCCTTATTTTTCCGGAGTTTTTCTGATTGTCCAGGTTGGTAAAAATATAGTACAGTTTTATCCGTGTTTTTTCCGCATCGCCAAGGCGGTAGTTTTCCTCATCCAGTGTAAAGGCCGTGGAAATTACCATATCCGAAGCGGTAAAAGTACCGTTATCGCTGAACCCAATCATTTCCTCGGGTTTAAGCATATTAAGTATGGTATTGTACGACTGAACCGAGCGTTCTGTATTGGGTTCCAACAAAAGAAAATAACAAAGGGGATAAAATGCCTGTGTCCTTTTTCCGTCTTCCATAAAAATTTTCCCAATAAGGTAATTGCTGCTTGCATGGTTTGGATTAATAAGGAGCCCGCGGGTTAGGGCTTCGGCAGCTTCTTCGCGTTTTTCGGCACGGTAATAGCTTACTGCCAGATTATAGTAGAGATAGGTATTGGAAACCCCGTATTTATCAAGCGCCTCCAGGTATACATCTATCGCTTCTTCGCTGCGGCCAAGGTTGTCCAAAGCAGAGCCCTTTAAATCCAGCAAAGAAGGGATAACGTCAATGTCATCCCTTTTAATTGCTTCTGTAATTCCCCTGTCTGCCATTTCAAGGGCGCTTTCATAATCGCCCATCGAGATATAGGAAAAGCCCATTTCATAAAGAATAACCGGGTGGTTTGGCGCCAGATCCAAAGCCTGCCGGTATGTATTAAGGGCGCTTTCATAATCCCCCATGTCATGGTAACGGATACCGCCCCTTACAAGTTCCTCTGCTTCGGCACTCAGGTAAGTATCATAATAATTAAAATCAAGATCAGCTATTTCCGGAGTCTCCAGCGGCTCCGGGTGCCCGGCACATCCAAAAAAAATGAGTATTATAAAAAAGGCTGCCGTTTTTGCTATGCAACTGATACCTGTCTTCATTTGCCGCTCCTTGCTTACACTATACTATAGAACTGTTAACTGCCCTTGTCAAATGCCGAGTGCAAATGCGCTTTCCTCTTTTACATGATCCCTTAATCTGCAATATAACGCAAATTTTTCTGCGTAAAAGTCCCGGTGCGAAAGGTTTGGTTCTTTGGTTTCGGCGATGTGCGACATTTCTGCTGCGGCTTCCTCTATACTCCCATAAACACCGCTGGCGGCAGCGCAGAGAATTGCCGCCCCCAAAGCTCCGGCTTCTTTTTCCTTTAGGGTGCTCACAGGGATTTCCAGGATGTCCGCCTTAATCTGCAGCCAGGGTTTGCTCTGGCTTCCCCCGCCAACAGCGATCAGGTGTTCCACCTGAACTTGCTCTTCTGCCAGGACAGAAAGATTAAGGCGCTGATCAAGGGCCAGCCCTTCCAGGAGGGCCCGGAAAATGGTGAATTTTGTGGTCCCGTAATCCATACCGGCAAGGGCAAGCCTTGCCCCGCCGTCCATATACGGGGTGCCGCTGCCCATCAGGTATGGCTGAACCATAATACGGGTCGGCTCCGCAGGCACATATTGATTCATGTACGCCAGGGAGGATTCCTGCTCGCCGGCAACCATATTTGCAAACCATTGGACCAGGAGCCCGGCAGTCGTATTATATGCCAGGCAGCAAAATTTATTTTTCGCCCAAAGCGGTTCAGAAGGTATGCCGCGGCTTGCTATAAAACCACCAGGCAGCATCCCGTGGGTTATGGGTGTAATACATTCCGATGTCCCCATGGAATTTACCGCATACCCCTCCTTAAGCCCCGCCCCAATTGCGTTTAAAGGCTGATCATGCCCGCCAACAATCACCTCTATATCGTCTTTTAAGCCCAATTCGTCAAGGAGAGTGCGGCGGACTTTCCCAAGCACCGAGCCCATGGGTTTCGGCGACGTGTAATGCCCCATCTGCAAACCGAATTTTTCCAGAAGCGGGACACTCCATTCGCAATTACGTACATCAAATAACATGGTCCTGCAGGCTGTGGAATAATCTGCCCCGGTTTCGCCGGAGAACATATAATTAATAAAATCCTGTATTAAAAGAATTCTGCTGATTTTTTTATATACTTCCGGCTTCCTTTCTTTAAGGTAAAGTATCCTGGAAAGGCTGTACGAAGGGGAAAGTGGCAAGCCGCAAATTTCTGCGATTTCCGCTGCGCTTGTCTTTTTCTCCGCTTCATAATATTCTTTTTCCCCCCAGCGGTCTGTAAACAACATTGGATCACAAATAATGTCCCCTGCGGCATCCAGTGCAATAAAAGCTTCCCCAAAAGAACCGGCGCAAAGGTAATCCGGCGCAGAGACAGAAGCGGCTTCTGCAAAAGCTTCCTTGGTTTTTTCCCAAAGCTCGTGTGCCTTTAGGAGCCTGGTCCCGTCTTCTGCAACCTGAACAGTATATGCCCTGTAGGCACTGCTTATGGGGTTGCCCTTCTCGTCAAAAACCAGAGCCTTAACCCCGGAGGTCCCCACATCCAACCCGCAAAATTTCATTTTTATCCCTTATCTTCCTTATGCTGTATCCCGTACAATCAGTTCGGGCTTAATAAGCTCGTTTAAAACGGATTCCCCGTCAAGATCATTCAATATCATATTAACTGTTAAAGCGCACATTTCCTTAATTGGCTGGGCCATGGTTGTAAGCGCTGGCACAAAAAGTTTTGCAAGCGGAATATCATCATAACCCACGACTGCAATATCTTCCGGGACTCTTATACCTGCAGTTAACAGGGACTTTAGTATCCCAACGGCAATAACATCGGAAGATACAACAACCCCGTCAAAAGAATGCCGCAGGAGCACTTTTCCCAGCCTTACCCCTTCGTCCCATTTATTGCCGGGATCGATTGTCTCAAATTGGGCAGGGGTGTTATTCCCGTCATGCTCTTTTACAGCTTCAAAAAAACCCCTGCAGCGTTCCTTTAGAGCTTCGATGTGGCTGTGCTGGCCTATATAGGCAATCTGTTTTCTTCCCTTATTAAGCAGATATTTTGCCGCCGTGTAGCCGCCGTAAAAATTATCGGTATTAATACAGGGAATGCCGCTGCACCCGGTCCCCCCCTCGAGTATTACAACCGGCCTGCCGTATTTACGTAAAACACTGCAAATGGTTTTCCCTGCCGGCTGGTAGGCAAAAACAATTGCCTCGACATTATAATCAATAAGGCTCTGCAGGCCTTTTTTTTCAAAACCTGCATCGTAATTGGTATACTGGATTAGCAGGCAAAAACGTTCCTGCAGTACCTTTGTTAATTCGTTTACAATACTGGCATAAAATTCATTTTGTATATCCGGGATTACAATACCTATCATATTGCTCTTGTTGGTTTTAAGGCTCCTGGCAAAATAATTAGGCTGATAATTCAGTTTCCTTATTGCGGTATTCACCCGGTTCCTTACTTCGTCCGAGATTGTAGCAGTATTGTTTATAACATAGGAGACCGTTGGCTGGGTTACATCTGCAAGCCTGGCAACGTCCCTCATGGTAGGTTTTTTTTTCATATTGGCAGCTTGTCTACCTCTTGCGGAGATAAAATTTTGTTTATCCGTAAAAGTGATTGAATTATAGGGCGGCAAAACCATGCTGTCAAGTTAAAAATGCAATATTGATGAATACCAAAAAAGCCAATATAATTGATAAAAAGAATGAAAGCTGCTGTTTACCTGAAAAAAGATAACATGGAAGTCCGCGAAGTCCCAACCCCGGAAGTTGATGCCGGCAGTATTCTGGTAAAAGTGCATTCCTGCGCGGTCTGCGGTTCTGATATACGCATATTCCACCATGGCAACCCCCGGGTAAAACCGCCGCAAATTTTGGGGCACGAATCATCGGGCGAAGTTGTGGAAGCCGGCGCCAACGTTACAAATTTTAAGAAAGGGGACCGTATTGCAATAGGAGCGGATGTCCCCTGCGGGGAGTGCGCCTTTTGCGAAGCAGGAATCGGCAATAACTGCCAGGTAAATTATGCCATGGGGTACCAATTCGCCGGCAGCTTTGCCGAATATGTTCTGCTGAATAAAACTGTAGTCAACTACGGCCCGGTACATAAAATCCAGGAAGGCGTAAGTTATGACGAAGCGGCATTGGCCGAGCCTCTGGCCTGTGTATTGAATGCTGTGGAATTAATCAATATACGCCTGGGCGATACCGTGGTAATCATTGGCGCAGGCCCCATTGGCTGCATGATCATACCTATCGCCTATATGTCCGGCGCATCCAGGGTGATTGTCGTGCAGCGTTCACGGCCCAGGATGGAAGCGGCAAAAAAATTCGGTGCAGATGTGTATATATGCTCATCAGAGGAAGACCCCACGAGCCGCATTCTGGAAGAAACAGGCGGCCTGGGCGCAGACGTAATTTTTACTGCCAACTCTTCCCCGCAATCACATGCCGATGCACTAAAAATGGCAAAAAACCGGGCAAGGATAAGCCTTTTCGGCGGGCTTCCGGATGGCAGCAGCGTAACGATGGACACCAATATAATCCACTATAAGGAACTTTGCATAATGGGCGCTCACGGTTCCCTGCCAAGGCACCACCGGCAGGCTTTGGGGCTAATCGAATCCAGGCACCCCGATATTCGGCAATTCATTTCTCACCGGTTCCCTTTGGACAATATAAAAGAAGCGTTTCTGACTGCAGAAGGGCACAGCGGTATGCGGGTAATAGTAAAACCCTGGCAGCTGGATTAATAACAACCCCGGTAAGCCCGTTTAAAGCCCCGGTGTTATAGACTGCACTCTGGAAAAAAAAACTGCCCGGAAAATCCCGGGCAGCCCTTCTTAGCCTTGGCTCCTATTTAAGATAATTATCGATATTATCTATGGTAACCAATTCCATAGGAAGCGATATTTCTTTTTCGACAGGTTCGCCCCTTATGGCCTTAAGAACTGTATCTACGCCAATCCTTGCCTCTTCGTCGCTGTTGGAAAAGATTGTAGCCCTTATAACGCCCTTTTTAATTTCGGCGCATACATCCTGCTGGGCATCCAAACCGTAGATCAAAATTTTGCCGGCAAGCCCTGCAGAAGTAACTGCCTGGAGGGCGCCTATTGCCATACCGTCGTTGTTGCAAACAACGGCGTCAATCGGCCTGCCTGCAGATAACCACGCCGATACAAGATCAAGTGCATTTTCTGCGGCCCAGCGGCCTTCCCCGTCAAACACATAAGGATATTTATCTTCGTGGCCTTTTAATGCCTCCCGGTATCCTTCATTTATGGCAATCTGTGCTTTATTCCCTACTTCCCCGTAAAGAACGGCAAGGTTTGCGCCATTGGGGAAATCCCTCATTACCTGCTGCATTTTCTGCTGGCCGCCGTTAACAAAGTTCTGGCCAATAAAAGAAGTCGCATCCTGTTTATTGATTACATCCTCATGTACCAGTACCAATGGAATACCGGCGTTTTTCGCTGCCAGGACACCGGCAGTAATGCCTTCGTACGAAGCAGGGTCGGTTATTATCCCCTTAATACCGGCTGCAATGCATTGCTCAATATGAGATACCATTTTTGCCGGATCCTGATCTGCATCATACACAACGCATTCAACCCCGGCCAGCCTGGCATATTTTTCTACATTTTCGCGCAGGCCTACCTGGTACTCATTCTTTTGATGCGGTGCTAAATAGGCAATTTTTATAACTCCCGAATCCTTTTCCTTTTCGGTACATGCAAATAACAGGACGCATACCGCCAGGGCCAGAATCACCGCCACAGCTTTTTTCATAATTATTCCTCCATTTAAAATATTTTCCAAATCACTCTGGGTGATTGTTTGGAACACAATTAAGAGAGCCATTTTCAAAAACTTAAGTCTTGAAAAAGCCTCAAGAGACCTTTTTATTTTTGCTGTTAATATCCAGCAAAACCGCCATAATAATAATAAACCCCTGAATTATTTCCTTATAAAAAACAGATACCCCCATAATATCCAGCCCATTTTGCAAAACCCCGATAATCAAGGCGCCAATGACTGTGCCCCAAATTGTACCAACCCCGCCCGACATACTGGTACCGCCGATAACGGTTGCGGCAATGGCATTAAGTTCATAACCTTCGGCAACAATCGAACTGCCGGAAGAAATACGGGAAGTCATAAGCACGCCGCAGAAACCTGCCAATAAACCGCAGAATGTAAAGGCAAACAGCTTAATTTGCTTTGTATTTACCCCCGACAGCCTGGCGCCAATTTCGTTGCCGCCGACAGAAAAAATCCTGCTTCCCAGAACTGTCTTATTAAGTATTATCGAGCCCAGCGCAAATACAATCGCAAAGAAAACCACAAGATTGGGGATACCGAACATAAAACCGTTTGCCAGGTTTAAAAACGATTTTGAAATTCCAAATACCGGTTTCCCCCCGCAAATAATCCTTGCGAAGCCCCTGGAGATCATCATTGTGGCAAGAGTCATTATAAATGACGGGAGCCTCATGTAGGAAATTACAAAGCCGTTAAACAGGCCAAAAATCAAGCCCCCTGCAAGTCCAACCAGAAGCGGGACGATGATATTAATTTCCTGAACAGCCAGGCCGCCGTATTTTGCAGAACAGACGCTGCTGAAAGCAATTATTGCACCAACAGAAAGATCGATGCCACCGGAAATAATTACAATGGTCATCCCAATTCCCAGAATACCGGTAATGGCACTCTGCTTAATTACCAAAAGCAGGTTTTGGGGAGCGATAAATCTGGAAGAAAATATTGTCATGCCAATACACAACAGGAACAAAACCCAAATTATTGCAGTTCTGCGAAAAAAGGATTCAATATCATTTTTTCCAAGTTGACTAATCATTGATTCTCCCTTACATTTTGATGAGCAAAATGCATTATTGTTTCCTGCTCGATGTCTTTTCCTTCCAGCTCGGCTGTTTTTTTACCTTCGTACATTACTACCACACGGTTGCAAAGGCCAATTATCTCGTTTAATTCGGACGAAATAACAATAACAGCTTTCCCGTCTGCGGCAAGCTGGTTTATTAATTTATAAATCTCTATTTTTGCGCCTACATCAATGCCGCGTGTTGGCTCATCAAGAATAATAATGTCCGGTTCAGAAAGCAGCCATTTGGCAAGTACAATTTTTTGTTGATTGCCGCCGCTTAAAAAACTTACAGACTGCTCAAGCCCCCGGCATTTAACGGAGAGATCGCGTATCATTTTTCCCGCGTTTTGTTTTTTTAAGGGGAGGTTTATAAAACCAAACCGGCTGTTTTTCTTTTCTACAACAATATCCGTGTTGTCCATAACTGTTGCAAGGGGAATAAGCCCATGCCTTTTTCTGTCCTCGGGGACCAGGGCCATGCTTCTCATAACCGCATGATACGGAAAATTAATGTTAACCTCGTTCCCGTTTATAAGTACCCTGCCGGAATCCGGTTTTGTATGCCCAAAAAGCGCCATTACTGTTTCGGTGCGCCCCGCGCCAACAAGGCCTGCAAAGCCAAGAATATCGCCCTTACGGAGTTTAAAGGATATATCCTCGAACTGGTCTTTGCAGCTAAGCCCTTCGACTTCCAGAACAACGTCGCCCTGGTTAACGGATTTTGGCGGAAAAATATCATTAATTTCACGCCCTACCATCAGGCGGATAAGTTCATCGCGGGTCAAGTTTGCCGGCTTTTCGGTTTTAATTAAATACCCATCCCGCAGTACCGACACCGAATCTACCAGCTGGAAAAGTTCATCAAGCTTATGGCTTATATAGATGATGCTTATATCCATGCTTTTTAACCTGCGGAGCACGGTAAATAATTTTTCCGCTTCTGCTTCTGTTATGGAAGATGTCGGTTCGTCCAGGATAATTATTTTGGAATTATAGGATACTACTTTTGCAATTTCCACCATCTGCATTTCAGAAACTGTTAGGTGCCGCATTTTTTTGGCTGGCGGAAATTTCAGATCAAGGGCTGCCAGATATTCGCCGGTAAGGCGAAGCATATCCCTCTTTTTTAAAAAACCGAATTTTCCCAGTTCCCTACCGATAAACATATTCTCTGCAATTGTCATATCGGGCGCATTGTTCAGTTCCTGGTACACCATCGTTATTCCATGAGTAATGGCATGCCTGGGGTCTGTAATGTGGATAGTGTTCCCAAACAGGTTAATACTGCCGGAATCCATCTGATATTCCCCGGTAAGGATTTTCATCAGGGTAGATTTTCCGGCCCCGTTTTCGCCTACTATCCCCTTGATCTCCCCTTTTTTAAGGGAGAAATCAATATTGTGCAAAACGGGGATCTGGTTAAAACTTTTATTAATACCTGTCATCTCCAGAATGACATCTGGTTCACCCATATAAACCAACTCCAAAATAAATATGCTTTAATACCTTCAAACGCATGTTACCTGAAGTTTTCCTTTAAAAACGCAACAGATTGTTCTGCGAGCGCATCCAGATTTGGTTTTTTTACCAATTCCCGCCACACACCCAACGCCGGGCCAATTTCGCCGCCCTGCAGGATAAAAGGCTCCATTACAAGGGGGCCCGTATAATTAATATCATCCAGAGCCTTTCGGATCTCTTTCCACGGCATACGGCCCGTACCGGGAAGTTTCCTGTTTGCCTCCCCCATATGGAAATGGCGCAGGTATTTTCCGGCGGTACGGATAGCGTCGCCAAGGGAATCTTCTTCGCAGTTCATGTGATAGGTATCCAACAGAATATTGCAGCACGGGTTGTTTACTGCCTTAACATATTCTACAGCCTCGGCGGCGGTATTAATCAAAAAATGTTCGCACCTGTTAAGGTTCTCAACATTTAAATTAACCCCAAGGTCCCGTGCGTAAGCAGCCATTTCCTTCATGCTCTTTACGCTTTGGCTGAACGATAGTTTTTTGTTGATTTTATCGCGGGGGTCGGTACAGGTAGCATAATTATGGATTGGCCCGCTTATTGTCCCGCCGCCCATTTCAGAAACTGCCTTGATAACTTTTTTTGCATAGGCTACACCGCGCAAACGGACTTTTTCATCGACTGAAGAAACATCATATTTTTTTATCAGGCACATGCAATAGGTAAGAATGATGCCCGCTTTATCGGCTTTTTCCTTTAGTTTAAGGCGGTAGGAAAGGGGTTTTTCTGCAAGGATTTCGGGCTTTACTTCCAGCAGATCAAACCCAAGTTTTTTGGCCCTGTCAACAAAAGGCAAAAAATCCACATCCCAGTTTTTTACCCAATAAGCATAAAAAATTCCAATTGGCCTGTTCATAATAACTCCTTGAAAATAATTCCTTTAAACTTTTTACGGCATTCCGCAGTCGGGGCCGAAATGTTTTAGTATTACCAATGGTTCATAGGGTGAAACGTTCTTTATGGTTACCCCCTCGGCAGCTTTTTTATTTGAGACAAAGAATTCATCCGATGTAAGCTGCCCGTAGCGGATGAGTGTCGGAGATTCGCAGATAAAATTCCCGAATTCACCGCGTCCCTGCACCACAAGGCACCCGTATGCGGCTTTGTCCTTTACAACGACGGTTCTGCCCGGCTCCACCGTAAGTTCTTTTGCGCCAACATAATCGTTTCCGTAACACACCCAGTTTTGGGTATAGCCGTCTGCGCTGGTTTCCGCCACAGGGGGACGGTAGAATTTTTCACGGTAATCCCGCAAGGTGTTAAGCTCCCAGTCAATGGTATCCATTATAGCGTCAAGATCCCTCTCTTTGCCTTTGGGAAGGTAACCGCAAAGCCAGTGATAATCGTATATTTCGCCGGAACCGACAACATTTTCCCACATGGCCATTACATCGCTGTTCCATTGCGGCTCGTAAGTACAAAGACTGCCCGGCGCATGCACAACACCGGCAGGGGTAAACCAGCCGGTCCCCAATTCAACCTGAAAAGCGCGTGAAAGTTCCAGTATGCGGTTATTCCCTGTTTCGTACATTGCCAGCCGGGCTTTAACCTGGTCTTTACTTACCGAAGGATCGAAGCCGAAAAATGTAGTCGGGCGCAGGCCCATGTGGTTATTGTACTGTTTTGGGAAAAAATAATGTTCATGCTTGGGAAGCACGCCGACTTTTTTGCACGCTTCTTCTTTATGGTGCACATGATGAAACAACGGCTCATTATAATCGTACAACTTGGAGTACATTGGCCAGGTCCCGTATTTATCCATCAGTTCCCGGCCAAAAAGTTCTGGCCCAAGCTGGTCCACAAAGTCCTTGAATAAAATTTTATGATCGCTATTTCCGTCAACGTTCACATAACTCATCCCCTCGTTTTCAACCGCCCCCGGTGTTTCAACTTTGGTGATCGAGGAAAACCACCGTTCGACAATAGCCCCCCTATGCATACCCATGGCATAGTAATCATCGGGATGGAGCCGGATCCTTTTGCCCGGACGGTTAAACGGACGGGGGACCCAGGCCGGCACCATGTGCAGTATACCTTCGCCTTTTTCAAGAACTTCCCTGGTTTTTGACATATACACTCACTTTTATGCAGCTTTATGCCGCATACAATTGCTTTGGATTCTAGGCACAACCAATCAGGATTATGCCTTTCAATTTATTTTCTTTGCTTTCTTTCATAAATTTAATGCCCTTTTCCGTCTCTTCAAGGCTGAATTTATGGGTGATGATAGGAGCCAGGTTGACTTGCCCCGAAGCAATTAAATTAAAAACATTGTCCCACACAAGGGGTGCCAGCCATGCACACTTAATTGTCCTGTTACTCTGGATAGCATCCAGCATGGGAATCTGTAATTTGTCATCGGGGCCGGGAAGGCCAAAATACACAACTGTTGACCAGGAACCAGTCACCTTAATCGCATTTTGCAGAGCTTCCATATTGCTTGTAGGCACAATACAGCGCGGCGCCAGACGGCCGAATTTATCTTTAACCGCCTGTACAATATCAGGGGCATAGTAAGGTGAACTTTTGTCGGAAACGTTTACAATAAAATTCGCGCCAAGCTGCCTGCCTATTTCCAGCGGGAAATCCCTGCGGCCTACGAGAAGTACCCTGCCCGCGCCGGACGCTTTTGCCATCTGTACCATCATAAGGCCTATCGGCCCCGGCCCAAAAACAACAACATCCTGCCCCATTTTAATATCCAGCCTTGTTATACCGTAGGACCCGCAGGCAAGGGGTTCTGCAAGGGCGCCGTGTTCAAACGAGACTGAATCGGGGATTTTATACGCATTGGTGTATTTTACTTTTACATATTCTGCAAAGCCGCCGTTCACGGACACCCCGATAACCTCGCTGTTTGGGCAGCAATTAAACTCCCCGCGCATACAGGCATCGCATGCGTTACACTGCTGCACCGGGTTAATCGCCACCCGGTCGCCTTCTTTAAACAAACCAGCCTTTGCAGGCAGTTCACCTACTTTCTCCACCACCCCGCTCATTTCATGGCCAAGGTACAGCGGGCCTTTCCCGTTAGGCGTGTCCAAAGGGCTGTGCCCGTAATAATAAGAAACATCGGAGCCGCAGATGGAACAAGCCATTACCTTTACCAGAATTTCATTAACCGCAATTTCCGGAATATCCTGGTCCTCATACTTCATGACCAGGGGCTCATAAAAAACCTGAGCTTTCATTTTTCCCCCCTAGCAGAATTTTTTGTTAAATGCGTCAACAAATTTTTTGCATTTTTCCGTTACGCTCCAGGCATCGGGCCATTCGCAAAGGTCTATTGCCCACCAGTCGCCTTTGTACCCGCCTAGATCCATGAGCGCCGGGATTACTTGGTCGAAATCGACTTTGCCGTCGCCAAAAGGTACGTGTTCCGAAGTATTGGTTGCGTTCAGGGTGCCGTCCCCGTCGATTACATGTACGAACCCGATGTGCCCTTTAACAATTTCTATAAGTTCAAGGACCCCTCCCTTTAAGGGTTCACTTTCTATTGCATTCAGCCCAAGCGCACAGTTATAAGCATGGCAGGTATCCAGCAGCAGGGAAAAATTCGGCTCATTGACCGCTTTAACTACTTCGGCGATATTGGATGCTTCGTTAATTATAAACCCCGGTTCAAACTCCCACACCAGCTCAAAACCATAGCCTGCTGCCTCTTTTGCCATTTCCTTAAAATTCTTTACATAGAATGCTTTTACATCTGCATAGCTTTTACCTTCCGGCAGTTTTGGCGGGGCACAGGTATCCAGCCTGATTATATTGGTCATGTTGAATTTTTTGGCAAAATCAATTGCCTCCGAAAAAGCTGCCCGCCATTCCGCCGTCTGGGTTAGGGCGTTGTAGGCCCATACGTCAATCGCATAATCCGCAACAAGCAGGTTGTTGTCTGTAAAACATTTTTTGTAAGCTTCCAGTTTTTCCGGCGTATCGACCAATTTTGAATTCGCACCGAACGGCGGGAAGCCCCCAAGGCTTATCCCGTCAAAACCAAGTTTTTTGGCACCCTTGCACAACTCTTCCATTGGCTGGGGAATTGCCCACGAGCTTATTGACACCTTTTTCATAAAAGCCTCCTTATATCTCCTTTATCCGGGTTTAAACCCAGGTTTGATGGAATGTCAGGCGCATAACTTTTTTGCAAGTTCTCCCGCACTTGCCGCATCGGGCGAATACCCATCTGCGCCGATTTTGTCTGCAAAATCCTTTGATACCGGAGCGCCCCCTATTATTACCTTAACCCCCGCTACCCCGCATGTTTTTATAGCTTCTGCAGTTTCTTTCATTGCGGGCATTGTTGTTGTTAACAGGCAGGACAAAGCCACCACCTTAACATCAGCATTATCCTTTATTGTTGAAATGAATTTGTCCACAGAAACATCTGCCCCAAGATCAATAATTTCAAACCCGCTGCTTTCGATCATTATTGCCACCAGGTTTTTCCCGATATCATGCAAATCTCCGTGTACAGTCCCGATAATACATTTTCCCAGGGTGGTTTTCGGTTTACCTGCCAGTTTTGGTTTAAGAATTTCCATCCCAAGCTTCATTGCCCGTGCTGCCATTAACATCTCGGGGACAAAAGCCTCGCCTTTCTGAAATTTTTTGCCAACCTCGTTCATGCCTTTTATCAGGCCGTTATTAAGGACATCTGCAGGATCGGCCCCTCCGTTTATGGCTTCTGCCAGAAGCCCCTCTATAATATTCGATTTACCGCTCTCTACGGCTTTGGTAATTTCTTCTATCTTTGACATACTCTTCTCCTTAAGTTAACGTTTTCCGTAGGTAAATGTTGTTTCGAACATTGCTTCTATATTTTCCGGTTTTGCATGGTCAATCATACATGCCGTATCCATAATAAAACCGCCCCCCGGGGCACAGGTATCGATTAACCATTTGCAGTAATCCACAACTTCCTGCTTTTCGCCGTACATAAGGGGGTATGTCGGAACGTTCCCCATTATACAGGAGTGGCCCCCCAGCACTTTTTTTGCCTTTGCCATGTCGGTGTATTCAAAGTTATATATAACCTTGCCCGGCGGGACTTCCTTAAGGTACTCAAGCCGCTTGTTGTATGCCCCCTCGATGTAAACCATCGGCGTTAACCCTGCATCTGCCACTTCGGTAATATACTGCCGCAGCGATGGCCAGTAGAATTTTTTAAAGCACTCATCGGACATAAATTCATCTATACCTTTATGAAGCCAGAACCAGATATAGGGCACGGCTTTTCCCTGCCCCCCTGCGATACAGTCTTTGATGGCGAATTTTGTCATTACATCGATAAGGGCCAGTAATTCATCGGGACGTTCATACATATCCATAAGGATGCCCTCGGTACCCCGCATTGAATCGCCAATCATGTCAAATGGGGCGTAAGCAAAACCAGCGTACAAAGGTGGCATGCCGAATTTTTCTTTCATGTGCGCCTGGTATTCCCCCAGATAAATAAACCAATCCATAAGCATTTTCCCGGTCTGTGCCAGGGTCTCGAAGGATTTAAGAATTTCCGGGTCGGAGAATGCTGCAAAAGAACCCATGTGGCCGAACCACATCGAATTCCGGAAATCGACTTTTGCAAGGCCGCCCAGGTTGGCAAAGCTGCGGGGTATCCATTTGTTCATCATATATTTTGTGATATCGTGGATCGCCTCCCCGTACTCATTCGGCTTCATATATTCATCTTCCAGAAATTGGTACATCATGTTGTCTTCTTTTATGTGCTTCCCCGGCCATTTAAACCAGACAATACCGGATTCTTCCATATAGTTGGAGGGATAAAACAGTATTGGGTCCCACCCCAGATCCGGCTGGTAATGCTCGTAGAGGAAGTCGTAAACCTCCGTTGCCTTACGGTACTCGTACATAAGATCCTTAATGGTCGTCTTTATACCATGCTGGTTTGCAAAGTAAACGGGAAATGCCTGAAAGACCGGTACAATCGGGATCCTGTCCGGTTCCTGCAGCTTTACAGCATCTGCCACACGCTTTAACCGGGCATCGAACAACTCCTGCATGTTTGCCATAAAAGGCCTCCTAAAATGTTTATACGTATAAATTCATGGTACTATTATAAAGCCGTTTTTTTTAACTGTCAACAATTTTTTTCATATTTTTCGGCTTTTACCCCCGGCAAACCGGCACCTTTCACCCATGTATTCCGGTAATTGCATGGCTTGATCAGATGCAGGTTGGGGTTTAGTGGAATCCTCCCCAGGATGTGCCGGTTTCCACGCTTACCCGTAAAGGTATTGTTAAGGTGACGGCGTTTTCCATCTCCTGCCGGATGAATTTTGCCGTTTCCGCAGCTTCCGCTTTGGGGCATTCAAAGATCAGTTCATCGTGTACCTGTAATAAAAGTTTTGTACTGCTATTGGCGATTTTTTTATCCAGCCTGATCATGGCGGTCTTGACAATATCCGCCGCCGAACCCTGGATTGGCGTGTTTACCGCCACCCGCTCTGCTGCGGCCTTTTCTGTTTTGTTGCGGGAATTAATCGCCGGGATAAAACGGCGGCGGCCCAGAATTGTAGACGCGAAACCTGTTTCCTCGGTTTTTTTAATCAGCCCCGAGATAAAAGAGCTTACACCGGAATAGGTTGTAAAATATGCTTCGATAAAAGATGCCGCTTCGCTCCTGCTGATCCGCAGCTCATTGGAAAGCCGGAACGCACTCATCCCGTACATTACCCCAAAGTTGATTGTCTTGGCGATGCGCCGTTTGTCCGCCGGCACTTCTTTCTCGTCCATGCCGAATATCAGCGCGGCAGTCCTTGCATGTACATCGACGCCTTCATTAAACGCATCCACCAAATTTCTGTCCTGCGAAAGATGGGTCAGCACGACAAGTTCAATCTGGCTATAGTCCGCAGAAATAAACACATGGCCGCTTTTTGCAACAAATGCCTCCCTAATCCTGCGGCCCTCTTCTTCACGTATGGGGATGTTCTGGAGGTTCGGTTCCCTGCTGGAAAGCCGCCCAGTAGCGGTCCCTGTCTGAATAAAACTGGTATGTATGCGGCCATTATTGTCTGCAAGGCCAACAAGGCCGTCGATGTATGTTGACTTTAGTTTAGACAGGGTACGGTGCCGCAGTATAAGTTCGGGGACGGGATCCTCGCGGGCCAGTTCCTCCAGCACGTCAACGTCGGTGGAAAAACCGGTTTTTATTTTTTTGGTCGGCTTTAATTTCCGTTCCGTAAAAAGCACCTCCTGCAGCTGCTTGGGGGAGCCCAGGTTAAACTCATGCCCTACCATTTTCCAGGTACTGGCTTCTACCTGGCTCATTTCCCTAAAAAGTTCTTTACCATAATTTTGGAGGGTATCTTTTTCAATTTTTATCCCTTCACCTTCCATTTCTGCGAGTATGGGCAGCAGGGGCATTTCCAGTTCCAGAAAGAGTGTTAACGAACCGGCTTTCTCGAGGCGCGGGCCAAGGAAACGCATTAACCGCAGGGCAAGGTCGGCGTCTTCCGCAGAATACCGGCAGGCTTTTTCCAGCGGCACATCGTCAAAAAACCCGCCTTTGGGAACCACAGAATCATATCCTATAGCTGTTAAGTTAAAATAATACAGGGCAAGGGAATCCAGGCTGTAGTTCATGCGCTGCGGGTCGTCCACCCACGCGGCGACCATGGTATCCCAAATCCGGCACTTCCACCGTTCTATACCCCAGCCGCGGCTTACCTTGTAATCGTATTTGGCATTGTGGGCTGCCACGATCATTTTTGGATCGGAAAGCAGCGGGGCAAGCAA
>Ga0082212_10000344_pt1 | contig 67829 bp, 44 predicted proteins | sample TergutNt197P3_FD_71548 | JGI IMG/M metagenome (GOLD analysis project Ga0082212, IMG submission 71548) | Neocapritermes taracua P3 segment gut microbial communities from Petit-Saut dam, French Guiana - Nt197 P3 | ecosystem: Host-associated > Arthropoda: Insects > Digestive system > Gut ... | reverse complement strand
TATAATAAATTATTAAAAAATATTTATAAAAAATTATAAAAAATTATAAAAAATTATAAAAAATTATAAAAAATTATAAAAAATTATAAAAAATTATAAAAAATTATAAAAAATATTTATAAAAACATATAATAATTATATAAATTACTTTTTATTAACAATATCTCTTCCAATCAATCCTAAATATCTTACATCCATAATAGCTAAAGTTGGATATAAAATAAATCCAATAATAACAAATATTATACTCATAACAATATCATTATTAGCAACAACGATTGAACTTACAACTCCAAAAATCAAAATACTCAATATTAAAACAAGATTAAGACGTTTAAATCCGATTTCTCTTGATTTTTTAAAGATATATATCATATTAAATGCTTTTTTATAACCCTCTATAACTGAATAGAGTACAGCAGTTTGAACCATTAAAAGGACTAAATAACCTGAAACAATAAGTAGTAATGCTAATACTATATACAGAAAGTCTCCTAATACTTTCTCAGGGATTTCTGTAAATATCATTAAAATGATGAGTGGAATAAGTATATAATACATCCCAAGAACTAAATCTTTAATACCTTCTTTTATATAAAAAAATATATCTTTAAATGGAGGAATAGTATCACTACCTTTAACAAAATCTATTAAAACTTTTGTAAGATATCCTCCTTGAATTATTAATAAAAAAAATCCTATTATTGTTAGAGGAAGAGAAATAATTAAATTTGAAAAATTAATATCTGAAAAATCCCCTGGTACGAAAGCTATTACAATAAGTAATAAGCCAAAAACTAAAAAATTCATCTTATTTTGAATTGTATATTTTATAGAATCTATTACAAAACCTTTAAAACCCATTGTGAAACCTCAACATCAAAAAATATAATTAAACAATTTAGTTATATAAAATAATTATAACTAATTTTAGACATTTTTAATAATTATAACCAAATTTAGATATTTTTAATAATTATAACCAAATTTAGATATTTTTATAAATAATATTATATACCTATACTACATAATATTTACTATGAAAATCGATAATAAAACAATAATTGGATTAATATCTTTTATAATAGGTATTATACTTATTACTTTTTCTAGTACAATCCCTATTTTAACTGTCCCTTTTAATGTAATTGGAGCGCTTTTTATAGCATATGGTGTATTGAACCTTATAGATTTAATAAATGATATTGTATCAAATAGAAAAAGAATAATTGGTTTTGTAGCATTTATAATAGGTATTTTAATAATTGAATTTTCAGAAACAATACCCCTACCTAATATCCTTGTTAATATAATTGGGGCACTTTTAATGGCTTATGGTGTATTAAATCTTGTTTACTCTTTATCAAACAATTAATACGCTTTTAATTTTAGTTTTGATTTTATTTATTTTTTTAATTTTTTTTAATTTTGATAATATTTATATATTTTTTATTGATAAATTTAATATATATGATGATTTAATTTAATTTATTTTAATATATATAATTATAATTAATCATTTAATCTATTATTAAATATATAATTGCTTAATATCACATATATATCTTTTATATTGAATTTGGAAGAGTTATAAAAAAATTTATATACTAATAAAAGATATATTATTTTTATCCAGATGTTAACTCATTATGGAATATTTTGTTCAGGAAGATTTACTCTTCCATTTTTTTGATAGAGGTTCTCCTAAAAGAGAACTTTTTCTATCAAAGATTATTGTATATTTCTTTTGGCTGGATTTTACTTTAAATTTCAAAAAACAGAACTGAACAAAATGTTTTATAAAGGGGTCTGGATTTATGACCTCTAAATTTAATGGAGGTGGTAATATGTATAATTTATTACTTAATATTGTTACTGTGATTAAATTAGCTATTTCCATCCTGAGGATGATTATCCTCTAATTCATTAAAACTTAGTGGCAAGTTTTTTCTTAGTGTTCTTTTTTTACTCTTAGATAGAGTAAATCCCGCCCCCTAAATAATACTTATTATCCATTTTTTATTATATCTTAATATTTATATTTACTTATTTATTATTAAATAATATATATTTTTTATAAAACTTAAACTTTAACAATAAATTTTAACATTTAACTTTAACAATAAATTTTAACATTTAATTTTAACAATAAGCTCTTCTTCTTCAATCTTCCATTTTTTATTGTACTGATCAATATTATCTTCGTTTAAATCAATATCATCAAATGAAATTTTATTTGCTCTAACTTCATTAGCTATAAAATCAATTTGATTAGCTATAACCTCTTTAAATTTATCACTAGCATCAACAACAACATCTATATTAGCTTCAACATCTAAATCTTTATCTTTTCTCATATCTTGAATTCTTCTAATAAGTTCTCTTGCCATTGATTCAGATAATATTTGAGGTGTAATTTGAGTATTTACAAATACACTTCCTCCCTCAAATTCAGAGCTAACTACTTCTTCAGGAAGTTCTGTGTCAAATAAAACATCCTCATCAGAAAGTATAATAATCTTATTAGTACCATCCTCCCCAGCAGAAGAAATAGGAACTTCGAGTTCTCCATTAGATTCTAATTGAGATTTAATATCATTTCCATCAGTTTCTGTAAGGAATTGTTTTACAGCCCCCATATCTTGCCTTAAACGTGGACCTAGAGTTTTTAAATTAGGTTTAGCTATAAACTTGAGGTTTTCAAATTCAGTAGCAGTTATCAAATTTTTAGCATTAGATTGATCTTTAATAACGCTTTCTAAATGTTTTACTGCTTTTAAAACATCTTCATCTTGAGAAACAACAGTTATATCACTTACAGGCCATCTGAGTTTATACTTAGCTACATCTCTTGCTCTTGATGAAGCTTCAATAATATTCCTTCCAATCATCATCTTTTTCTCTAAAGACTTATCAATTAGATTGTTATCATATTTCCAATCTTCCATATGAATACTTAATTTTGAATTAGCTTTGACATCTTTAACAAGATTTTCATATATTTCCTCAGTTACATGAGGAGCAATAGGAGCTAAAACCTTAATCAAAGATTCAATAGCTGTATACAATCCATAGTATGCACCTAACTTCTCAGGGTCATCTTTTTCTACCCAAGTTCTTCCTCTTATAAGTCGGACATACCATCTACTCAAGTCTTCAAGTATAAAATTGTTGATTTTCCTTGTAGCTTGATGGAAAAATAGATTATTAAAGTCCTCTTCAACTTCTTTAGCCAGTGTATTAACTCTTGAAATAATCCATTTATCTTCATCTTTAAGAATAATATTTCCATTATCTTCATCAATTTTGCCATCGATTAAGCAATTTTCAGGATTAAAGTTATCAAGAGCCATGTAAGTAGTTGAAAAGACATAAACATTCCAAAGAATGTTGAACATTTTTTGAATATTTTTAAGTTCCTCCCAGACAAACTTAAGGTCATCCCACGGTTTACTTGCCCATAAAAGATAGAATCTCAAAATATCTGCACCATAACCTTCTATAACATCTTCAGGTTGAACAACATTTCCAAGAGATTTACTCATTTTCTTTCCATCTTCATCAAGAACAAATCCATGCATTAAAACCTTATTATATGGCACCTTATCAAAAGCTATAACTCCAGCACCAAGTTGTGAATAGAACCATCCCCTTGTTTGATCATGGCCTTCTGTAATAAAGTCATATGGGAACCATCTATCAAACATTTCCTCTTCTTGAGGATAATAAAGTGCTGCCCATCCAGCTACCCCTGAATCTATCCAAACATCTAAAACATCTGGAATACGTTTCATTTCACCATTACAATTAGGTGAATCACATTTAAAGATGATATCATCAACATAAGGTCTGTGGACTAAATCTTCACCACTTGCAGTAATTTCAGTTAGAGAATTTTCTTTTAGTTCTTCTACAGAGCCAATAACTTTCATCTCACCACATTCTTCACAAATCCAAATAGGAATAGGAATTCCCCAATATCGTTGTCGTGAAATTGTCCAATCCCTGGCATTATCTACCCAATCATGGAACCTTCCTTCACCAGCCCATTTAGGAACCCATTCAACATTTTTAATTTCTTCCAACATTTTGTCTTTGATTTCTGTGACCTTTAAAAACCATTGTTCAGTTGCAATGTATATAATTGGAGTTTTACATCTCCAACAAGTTCCATATCTATGTTCAATTACCTCTTCCCTTAAAAGAAGACCTTTATTTTTTAAATCATCTATAATATCAGAATTAGCATCTTTAACAAATTCTCCACTATATTTTCCAGCTTCTGGAAGGAAATCCCCTGATTCATCTACAGGAGAAAATATTGGAAGGTTATACTCTTTACCAATTTCAAAATCGTCTGGTCCATGCCCTGGCGCAGTGTGAACAAGTCCGGTTCCCTCTCCAAGTTCTACATGTTCCCCTGGTAAAATAGTATGAACATTAGCTAAATTTAAATCCTCATCAAATTCCACTTGTTTTGGAATCTCACTAAGAAGTGGATAAATATAAGATTTTCCCTGAAGGTCGCTACCTTTAAGAACTTTTAAAACTTCATAAATAGGTGTTTTCATCTCTTCAGTAACTTTAATAGCTTTTCCATCATCATCAAGTTCTCCAGTATCTATTTTTTTGTATGTAATTTTAACTGGAGGACCAAAAATCTCCTCAACTAAATCACTAGCTAAGATTAAAATTCCTTCATTAGCATTATTATTTAAAAACTTAATAAATGAATAATCAAAGTTAGGATTCATACAAACAGCTAAGTTAGCTGGAAGTGTCCAAGGAGTAGTAGTCCAAACTAAGAAGTATTCTTTCAGTCCATCAGGATTATCCAAACTATCTAAAATAGCTTCACTAACTGGAAACTTAACATAAATTGAAGGATCTTCTTTTTCTTCATAATCAATCTCAGCTGCAGCCAGGGCTGTCTCACATCTAGGACACCAACTTATAACACGTTTATCTTTAAGAAGAAGATTCTTTTCATTAGCTTTTTTAAGTGTCCACCAACAAGATTCCATATATCTTGAATCAAAGGTTACATAAGGTTTATCCCAATCCATCCAAACTCCAAGACCCTCAAACTGTTTAGTCATGAGCCCTTTGTTTTTTGTAGCAAACTCTTTACATTTCCTTACAAAGTTAGCTATTCCAAAGCTTTCTTCTATTTCCTGTTTATGTTTAATCTTAAGTAGCTGTTCTACCTTATGCTCAATAGGAAGACCATGAGTATCCCATCCAGCTTGTCGTCTAAGAGAAAATCCTTTCATAGACTTAAATCTAAGATAGCTATCTTTGATTATTTTATTCCAAGCAGTTCCAAGATGTATTTCTCCACTACAATATGGAGGGCCATCTAAAAAAGAATATTGAGGGCCGTCCTCACGTAATGCGTTGGTTTTAGAATAAACTTGATTATCAACCCAAGCTTTTTGAACCTTTTTTTCTATTTTTTGATGATTGTATGATTTTTCTGCCTCTTTTATTGGCATTAGAATTCTCCTTATTTGATAAATATGTGAATATGATAATATAGTCTAATAAAACTATTATAAATTATAATTTAATAAAATATAATATAAATATCTCTATAAATTATAATTTAATGAAATATAATATAAATATCTACTATAAAATATAATTTAATAAAATATAATATAATTATACTATATTAATATATTATTATAAAATTTATAAAATATATAATTTTAAATTAATAATTTTAAATTATAATATATTTTATTTCAAAAATATAACTTTAATAAATAATAAACTTTAATAAAATAATAAAAATAATGAAAAAACTTTTAAATTATAAAAAAAGGAAAAGAATAGTAGATTATTTTAAACCTACAATTTATAAACTATACTCCTTAAAAAGTTCTAGCTTTACCTTTTATAACATTTTCAGTAATGGTTGAAATATCTTCAAGCCATGAGTCCATAATAGAAGTCACTTTTGGACTAACCTTATCCATCTCATAACCACTTTCAAGGATTAATTGAGAAGTAGCTGCTTTTGGTTGATCAATTGGCTTACCAATTTGACTAAGTAACATAATATTTACTTGACGCACACCTTCAACATTCTCAGCAATATCCCTAGCCATTTCATAAGATAAAATATTATAAATTTTACCAACGTGATTTATTGGATTTTTACCAGAAGTAGCTTCCATAGACATTGGTCTATTTGGAGTAATAAGTCCATTAGCTCGGTTACCTCTACCTACAGAACCATCATCACCCATTTCAGCAGAAGTTCCAGTTACTGTTAAATAGTATCCTGCTTCAGTTATAGCTTCATCATTGTCTCCAGTATTAACATATACTACTACTTCTCTATCAGTCAATTTTCCAGCTATATCTAAAGCAACTTCTTTTATTTTATCTTTTGCTTCTATATATTCTTCACGATTAGCTACATATTTACAAACCATAGCACAAGCAATAGTTAAAGTAATTTTATCCCCTTCACGAAGCCCCATAACTTTAATATCTTCACCAATAGCAGGATTAGCTTTTGTGAAAGCTTTTGAATTTAGTAACTCTTCAATAGCTAAAACAATATTTTCCACTTGAGAATATGGAGCATAGCTTACACCAAAAGAAGTATCATTAGAAGAAGGAGCACCTTCACGATCAAATACATTTACAAGGTCTCCAGAACCTCGTCCAATTTTACACTCAACTACTGCGTGAGACTCTACATCAAGATTTGGAATATATTCGTCCAAATAAGCTTTAGCTGCTTCAATAGCTACTCTATCAACAGCTAATTTTCTACCTTCAAAATCAGAAACTCCACGACCAGTTAATAAAAAATCAATAGGTTTAATTACTTCTCCCCCACCAAATAAGGGGTTTGATTCACCAGCCGTAATTTGAACTTCATCAGTATTATGGTGGAGAACCCCACCTAATTCCTCTATGTAAAGTTTACATAAAGCTTCACTAACTGATTCAGCTATTCCATCACTAATACTATCTGGATGCCCTATTCCTTTTCTTTCAACAATTTCTATGTCTAATTCTTCTATTGGAGTTTGATTGAGTTTTTCAACTATAATATTTCTCATATATATCCTCTCATAAAGTCTTAATAAGTTTCAAAAATGATTATTTTTAATTATTTTAAAAAATTTTTTTATTAATATAATTTTTTTATTAATATAATTTTTTTATTAATATAATTTATTTTATAATATATAATAATATAACTTTATAAAAAATAATAAATAAATGTTCTGATTTAAGTATTACGAAAAGTTAAATATTTAATATTATAAATTATTTTATTATTAAATATTAGTAAAAACTATAAAAACTATAATAAAAACTATAAAAACTATATTAAAAATTATAAAAAATAATTTAATAAAAGTTATTATAGAAAATAATATATGTGTAAAATTGGTGATTAAAATTATAAAACATAACACAATTCTCATAAAAGAAAAAACCAATAAAAAAATCAACAATTTAAAATTTGCAGACACTTTTTTTTCAAGATTTAAAGGACTTATGTTTAAAAAAAAATTAGATTATGTCCTTGTTTTAAAACCAGCTCATATGAAGAGTAAGAGAGCATCAGCTATACATACATGTTTTATGAGAATAGCTATCGATATAGTATTTTTAGATGAGAATAAAGAAGTTTTTGAAATAGCTACACTAAAACCATGGAAATTTCACAGCCCAAAAAAAGGAGCTAGCTATATTTTAGAGATGAAAAAAGGAAGTGTAGAAAAATATAAAATAGCTATAGGGGATAAATTAGATTTTGTCTGTGAGTTAAGATAAAAAAATACTCATAGCTACTTACAACTAAAAGTTTATATGTTTTTTAATCTCACTAGGATCTTTTAAAACATAAATTCCATCCATAAGAACTAATTTATGAGCATTTTCAATATCAATATCTCTCATGTGAATAGTGACTATTTTTCCAGCATTTATTGAATTGAAAGGACAAGAATTTGAACACTTTCCACACCCTACACATTTAAGGAGATTAATCTCTTGTTTTGGTAAAATAGCTCCTTGAGGACATGAGGCTGAAGCATCACATTCATCACAGTCTGCACAACTTTCAAGGTCTAATTTAGAAGGAAGAATAGTTTCAACGTCTCCAGATTCAATATCTACTGGAACGATTAATGTTTGAACTCCTCCTTTACCTGCCTGAGCTACAGAATTTGTAACAAGAGTGTCTGCAATTCCATAAACTATTTTAGCTACAGTATTAGAAGTAGCTGGGGAAACAACTAGATAATCGTATTTTCCTAGAGAAAGGCGTCCAGATATTGGAAAACTAAATTTTTGATCACTATCAAGAGCTAATTCATTATAATATCCCCCAGTAATAGCTGAAACTTTTTCAAAAAGACCATACATCCTCAAAACTTCTTCTCCAGCATTAGAGAGAAATACTGTTATATCATGAAGTTTAGATAATTCTACAAGAATTTGAACACTTTCATCTAATAAATGTCCTGCACCTGTAATAGCCCAAGCAATTCTCATATTAACACCTATAATTCTATAATTTCTTTTTTATAATATAAAATATAAAAATTTAATTTTTTAAAATAATTTATTATATAAAATAATTAAATAATATCTTAAAATAATTAAATAATTTATAAATTTATATAAATTTATATATAAAATAATTAAATAATTTATATAAAATTTATATATTAAATAATTAAATAATTAATATCTAAATAGTTTTAATTATTTCTAAAATTCAATATATTTATAAGCTTCTGATTCTTCAAAAGCATAATGAACTTTAGTATAATCATTCATAAATTCAGTGACTTCTTCTTTTACGTTTTCTTTATCCATAGCTACCTTTTTTATAAAATCAGCAACTTCAGGCATTTGAGCTTCTTTCATACCTCTTCTTGTGATTTCTTGAGTACCTACTCTTATACCAGAAGGATTATCAGAATTGTGAACATGGTCCCATGGAAGTAAGTTTTTATTTAATATAATATTGTTAGCTTCTAAATCTTTAGATAAAATAGAAGCTTTTCCAACATCAGAAACATCAAAAACTACTTGGTGAGATTCGGTAAATCCTAAATCTTCACAAAGAACATTAAAGCCAAGCTCATATAAACTTTGAGCTAATGCTTTTGCATTTTTTATGATTTGAGAAGAGTATGCTTCACCAAATTCAAGCATTTCAGCTGTAGCTACACCTAAACCAGCTACATGATGAAGGTGATGATTACTTACAACACCTGGGAAAACTGCATCATCAATTTTGTCTGCATATTCCCCTTTAGAAAGAATGATTCCTCCTTGAGTTCCAGGGAATGTTTTATGAGTACTACCCATCATAACATCTGCTCCTTCTCTAAGTGGATCTTGGAATTTTCCACTGGCAATAAGGCCTAAAACATGAGCTCCATCATACATTACTGTAGCTCCAACCTCATCAGCTGCTTCTCGAGCTTCTTTTACTGGATGTGGGAAAAGGAATAAACTACCTCCAAGTAAGATAATTTTAGGTTTTATTTCAAGGATTTTTTTAACCATTGCATCTGCATCAATATTCATGATTTTCTCATTAAAAGGATGTTGATGTACTTTAAGTCCCCTAATACCTGCTGCACTAACATTAGCATGACTAATATGGCCTCCAACAGGTACCTCAAGAGCCATCAAATTATCTCCTGGCTTTGAAAATGCAAAGAATGCTGCAAGATTAGCTACAACACCAGAAGTTGGCTGTACATTTGCATGTTCAGCTTTATATAATTTTTTTGAAAGTTTAATAGTGATTCCTTCAATACCATCAATATATTTACAACCTTCATAAAACCTCTCTCCACATTTACCTTCTGCATATCTATGAGCCAAGTCAGAAGCCACTGCAGACTCTACTTGAGAGCTTGTAATATTTTCACTAGCTATAAGATTTATACTATCTTTCATCCAATGAGTATGCTTTTTCAATAAATTTTGAATTTCACTAACATTATTTTGATTATTAGACATTTCTACACCTATAATAAACATTAAATGATTATAATTTTAAAATTATTTTACAATAATAAATCAAAATATAAATAATACATCAAATTTTTAGATTCAAATTTAGATAGAATTATTATATTTATTGTATATTATTTTTAAATTATTTATAGTTTTAAAAAAATTAAAATTATTTTTAAAAAATCTGAAAATAGAATCTAAAAAAACCACAAAATAAAACCAAAAAAATCACAAAAAAGAATCTAAAAAGATTACAAAAAAATCACAAAAAAGAATCTAAAAAGATTACAAAAAAATCACAAAATAAAACCAAAAAAATCACAAAAAAGAATCTAAAAAATTATTGAAAAAATATAAAAAAAGAAAAAAAGTTGGAGAATAAATCTCCATTTTTAGAAAAACAAATTTCTAATTTTTGTAAACTAAGTATCTACAATATTATTTTCCTTCAAGAGCAGCTTCAATTTGCGCAATAATTTGAGCTGTTTTGAAGTGTTGTTGATCCATAGCACCAGACGGACATGCAGCTACACAAGTACCGCACCCTTTACAAAGCGCGACATTGACAGCAGCTTGATTATCTTCCATTCCTATTGCACCATATGGACAAAGTTCAACACAAACTTCACATCCACCACAAATAGTAGTATCATTTGTAGCAACGATAGGTTCAATTTCCACTTCACCTTTAACCATAGGGATAGCTGCACGAGCAGCAGCACCAGAACCTTGAGCAACAGCATCAGGAATATCCTTAGGTCCTTGAGCTACACCAGCTAAGTAAACACCATCAGTTAAAGTGTCAACAGGTCTGAGTTTAGGGTGAGCTTCCATTAAGAATCCATCAGCACTTCTTGAAAGACCAATAGTCTGTCTTAATTGTTCGGAACCTTCAGGAGGTACAAGTCCAATACTTAAAACAACTAAATCATAATCATATTCAGTTACTTTACTAAGTAAAGTATCTTCACCTCTAACTGTTAAGGTTAAATCAGGATTTTCAATAACTTCAGCAGGTCGTCCTCTTATGAACTTAATACCATACTTCTCTTGAGATCGTTTATAGAACTCTTCAAATCCTTTACCAAATGCTCTTATATCCATGTAGTAAAGGGTAACTTCAGCATCAGGATTTTTATCTTTGATTAACTGAGCATTTTTCATGGAGTACATACAACATACTCTGGAACAATATGGTTTACCGATTTGTTCATCTCTTGAACCAACACAATGGATAAATGCAACACGTTTAGGTTTTTCCATATCAGATGGTTTTAAAACTTTACCTTCAGTAGGACCAGATGCATTAATCATCCTTTCGATTTCCATAGCTGTAATAACATTAGTGTGAGCACCATAACCATATTCGAGTTTTTCTGTAGGATCATATGGATCATAACCAGTAGCTACAATAATAGTACCTACTTCAAGTTCTACAAACTCAGGTTCTTGATCATGTTGTACAGCACCACGTTCACAGATTTGGTCACAAAGTTTACATTCAATACAATAATCTTTATCTATAGTAGCACATAATGGAACTGCTTGTGGGAACGGAATAAATGCCGCTTTGACCATACCAATACCTTCATCAAAGTAGTTTGGCATTTCAATAGGACATACTTCAACACAAGATCCACAACCAACACATGATTCTTCATCAATGTATCTTGGTTTTTTCTCTACTTTTACTTTGAAGTTACCAATATAACCATCTACTTCTCTTACTTCAGCATAAGTCATAAGCTCGATGTTATCATGCTTACCAACATCCACCATCTTTGGAGCGAGAATACACATTGAACAATCTAATGTTGGGAAAGTTTTATCCAGCTGTCCCATTCTTCCTCCAATGGTAGGTTGTTTTTCAACCATGTAAGTCTTGAATCCCATGTCTGCTAAATCAAGAGCAGCTTGAATACCAGCTACTCCTCCACCAATAACCATAGCTTTATTTTCCACATCTACTTTAGAAGCTTCTAATGGTTCAAGGAGTCTAGCTTTAGCTACTGCCATTCTTGTTAAATCTTTTGCTTTTTCAGTAGCACTTTCTGGTTCACCCATATGTACCCAAGAATCGTGTTCTCTTATATTAGCAAATTCAAACAAGAACTGGTTTAATCCAGCTTCTCTTATACATCTTCTGAATGTTGGTTCGTGAAGCCTAGGAGAACATGCAGCTACAACAATCCTATTAAGATTGTGTTCAGCAATGTCATCTTGAATAGCTTGTTGACCTGGATCAGAACAGTAGTATTTATATTCTTTTGCGACAGCAACATTAGGGAGAGTTTTTGCATATTCCACAACACCTGCAACATCAATTACCCCACCAATGTTAATACCACAGTGACATACATAAACCCCAATTTTTGGTTCTTCATTTGATACGTCTCTTTCTTCTACCATTTTATAATCACCTTGTACAAGTTGATGATATCTAATATTTTATAATATTATTATAATACATCCAAAGTATTGCTAGAATACTGATGTATTATTAGAATACCGATGTATAAATAGCACATACTGCCCTTAAAACATTATTTAAACAAATAAAAAGTATTTGATAGTTTCTAAATAATTAAACAGTAATAAACAGTTTAATACGGTGGCATTAATACTAAATATTAAATATTTTTGAATTATGATAATTTCATAATATTTATTTTTATAAAATCTTAGATGGTGTTATGTATGCCATATACATAAATAAAGGTTTCTATTTTTATAGTTGAGTAAACTTTATATATGATGAATACATTTTTAATTTATATTAATTAAAAATTGAAACAACATTCAAATATAGCTTATAATAGAAAAAATAGCTATAATATCATTTATATAAATAAAATAAACATACATATTCCATAATATATAGAAAATATAGAAAAAAATATTATAGAAAATAGAGGAAAAAAAGTAGAATAATTATATAAAAAATTATGAAATATAAGAAAAATTGAATAAAAAAAATATTGAAAAAAAATAAAAAAAATAAAAGAAAAAATAAAATCCTTTAACTCATTGTAATAAAAAACAAACAATCAGTTTAGGATTTTAAAAGCATCATATTATTATTATATGAAGATTCTTTTATGTTTTTATTAGGGTTTACAACAAAGTAATGTTCATGACAGAACTTATGTTTACTACCATCAGCATAGTACTTAACAGTCAATGTAACTTTTTGACCTGCTTTAAGTGCTTTAACATTACTGACTTTAACTTTGGTTTTATACTTGTTATTTCTTATATGCCAGAAAGCTAATGAAGTTTTTCCTGATTTTAAACTACCTATATTTTTAATGGTAACCTTATAGACAGTTGCCTTTTTATTTGAAGATTTAACTTTTTTAACTTTCAATATAGCTAAATCAGCTTTTTTAGGGCTTTTACTATTGGTATTTTTCTTAGTTACTGGAGTATTTTTAGTATTTGATTCTGTAGATTTTTCATTGCTGACTGAATTGTTTCCTTGATTATTATTAGACCCTGAATTGGAGTTTTCATTTCCAGTGTTTGAGTTAGAGTTGTCATTACCAGTATTTGTTCCTTCACCAGTACCTGGCTCATTATTTGAAGTTGAAGCTACAACAACAGTTTTCCAGATATCTATACCAAATTCACCAATAACTATTTCTTCAATGATTTGATTAACTTCATTAATCATTTCGCTTATCCATTCCCTCATATAATTGACTTCATCAATATCAGTCATGTTAACATTTAATAGCATTAATAATGCATCAATACCATCATCATATAAACCATAATAATATTTAATTCCAGAATAAGGTGCAGCATTTTCCATGAAATATGCTAGTAAACTAAAGAATATATTATTATCTTCAGTATCTAAAACAGTCCCATTTTCATCTACATACCTAATATTTTGATATAAGAAAATGTTTTGAGTATAAGTATAATAATTTTGGATTTCTCCACTATATGCTTTCATAAATCCTTCAAAATCATAATAATACGACAACTGCCAATAATCATCTTTACCATTATTTATCTCAATCATTTCATATGTATCATTATATATATCATTAATATAGACTTTTATAAGTTGAGTATTATAATCAACATACTTAATAAAAACAATATATTCATTCCTATAATCGTTTTTAAGAGGATTGCCGTGCCCATTAGTAAATCCAGTCTCATTATAAGCTAACAGCATATCAAAAAGTAAATATTGAACTAAAGCATAATTTATCCATAGGTGATTTTCATAATTATAATTAATACTTTCAAAATAATAACTTTGTTCATAGGAAGAATAATGATTGTAGATTCCAGTATCAAGGTTTTGGTAGAAAATATACATATCATAATCGCCTCCATCCATATTAAAATAGGAGTACAATTGATTTACAATTTCAATAATCTCACCATTAGGTAACTTAAAAAAAGTAGTTCCATATGTAATCCAACAATCAAATCCTTCATTACTATTATAATCATTTAATTCAAAAGCACCATTGATAGCATCGATACTACCTATAGATGCAAATGTTATAAACCCATATATCTTTGAAAAAGGATCATCATCCCTATCATTTATATGACCTGTAGCATTACTTAATCCATTAACCATAATCAATTGAGTACTGTACTCAAATCTACCATTATAACCTATTAATTCATAAATTTTAGAAAATGCCCTTAAATAATAAGCGCTATCATATTCATCTGGTTCATAATAATCAGACCTATGAGCATAGCTAGTTTTTGTTACATTTAAATGAAAATTTGAATGGTCATTTACATATACAAATCCTCTAGCAAAAATATGATCAGAAGTTAAATTTACAATACTTGATTTATTTATAATTAAATCAATGGTTAAAAGATTTATAACACTTGCATCAACTTCAGAGTTGTCAAAGCTACAATTTACTAAATATAAAGTTGTAGCTCCGTTAATCAAAATTTCAGTATTAACAAATTGAGAATTTTTAAAAATAATCTCATTATTGTTTTCAAAAGTTAAGATACTATTTTTTATAGTACTTTCTTCTATTAGAACATTTCCACCATTATTATTAGCATCTAATTTGTCTAAAGTGGAATACAATACATTTAAGTCATTGTCAGTTACCGATACAGTAACATTTGACAAATCTTCTTTAATTATATTTACATCTTCTGAATCAGTTGTAAATTCAATATCATTTTCTGTTATATCTTTTGCACTAACAGTAGACATAGCTAATGCTAACATACAAAACAAACAAATGATAACAACTAAGAAGATATTCTTATTATTTATTTTATACATATTTACTCCTAATATTTATTTAAATAAATAATTGAACAAAAAAATCTGATAATATTACTTATTTATCTATTATAATTAATTCAAATATGAGAATATAATCTTATTATTTGATGAGAAAAAAATTATTAAGATAGAAAATTCATCACACAACTATGAAAAATCTATTAAAACACTCTACAATTATTTTATATAATAATTCAATACCCAAGATGAAGATTTTTTTTCTTATAAACATTTTAAATTAATTATTACTCACAGTAAAAACAGATAGCCCAATTTATTATATATAATTTAATCTATGAAAATTTTTTAGATAATTTATATAACATACAAAAATATGTATTTTTCAATATATAAATGTTTCGATTATTACGAATTATAGCTTGATTAAAAAATAATTTAAAAAATAAGATAATTTAAAAAAAGAATAAAAATAAAGAAAATGAGATAATTTAAAAAATGAAAAAAGAAAATGAAAAATAAATAAAAAAATAAAAAAATAAAAGAAAATAAAATGTATAAACTAACTCTCAAATAATCAAAAATTAGTTTAATGTTTTATAAGCATCATATTATTGTTATATGAAGATTCTTTTATGTTTTTATTAGGGTTTACAACAAAGTAATGTTCATGACAGAACTTATGTTTGCTCTTATCAGCATAGTACTTAACAGTCAATGTAACTTTTTGACCTGCTTTAAGTGCTTTAACACTTGCTACTTTAACTTTGGTTTTAAACTTGTTATTTCTTATATGCCAGAAAGCTAATGAAGTTTTTCCTGATTTTAAACTACCTAAATTTTTAATAGTAACTTTATAAGTTATTGCCTTTTTATTTGAAGATTTAACTTTTTTAACTTTTAAAATAGCTAAATCTGCTTTTTTAGGAGCTTTTTTAGTTACTGGAGTATTTTTAGTGTTTGAAGAAGTAGACTTTTCATTATTAACTGAATTATTTCCTTGATTATTATTAGAATTTGAATCAGATTTTTCATTATCGGTCTTTGCTTCTTCACCAGTACCTGGTTTATCATCAGTTTTTACATCTGAAGGTACAACAACAGTTTTCCAAAGATTAATACCAAATTCACCAACAAGCTTTTCATCTATTATTTGATTAATTTCATCATAAATAGCTTTTAATTGTAGTTTAAACTCTTCAACTTCCTCAGGATTGTCAAGGCTAATTTCACCCATAAGTTCGACTATTTTCAATATTCCCTCTTCACCATATAAAGTATAATAATCTTTAATTACGCTATATGGTATTATTTGGGAATATGAACTCAATACACTATAAAATACATTCATATCTTCAGTACCTAAAACAGCTCCATTTTCATCCACATATTCAATGTTTTGATATAAAAATATAAACATAGTATTGTGCCAATCCTTTGCTTCTTGGTAGAATTCTTTAGAAGTTAACATGTCTAAAATCTCTAAGGAAGATATGTAATTTCCAGTTTCACGATCATTATCATCAAATGACCATCGAATATCTAATCCAGTAGTTTCATAAGTATCATTATATGCATTATTAATGAATAGTATTATAGTTTCAGCATATGTAGTATATATTTTGTTAGTTATGCTGTAGCGAGTATTAGTATTTCTAACAACCCCTCCATATTCAGATGCAACACCAGTTTCATTATAAACTAACATCATATCAAAAATTAATCTTTGAGCTAAATTACGACCATTTCCAGAATAATCATAATAATAATTTATACTTTCAATGTAGTATCTATAATCTGGTAAATCATAACGATTCACATCGTGGTAAATACTGTAAAAATTAAAGTTATTACTATAATAACTATTAATATAACTAACTGGTATTTCAATAATTGTACCATTAGGTAGCTTAATTACTTCAGAAGTATATTCAATAGAAAAATTAGGTTGTCCCCAATCATTAACCCCTGCAATGTTGTAAGCCCCTTCAATCTCATCTATACTATCTTCACTTGAAAATGTTATGAAAAAAGAATTGTATGAAGATGACCCATTTATATAACCAGTAGCATTACTTGATCCATTTACCATGATTAACTGATTACTTGCAACATTTGAATTATAAACACTAGCTGCTTCATAAGCTTTAGGGAAAGCAAGTGAATAATCATAATAATCGTTACCTTCTTGCCATAATCCATTTTTAGTCTTAATTACATTAATATATAAATTTGAAAAGTCATTGACAAATATAAAACCTTTGGCCAGTATATGGTCACAGGTTAAATTTACGTTATTTGACTTATTCAAGATTAAATCAATTGTCAAAAGATTTGTAGTACTTAGATTAAAATTAGAATTAATAAAACTAGAGTTTACTAAATATACAGTTGTAGCACCTTCAATTGAAATATTTGTATTGGTAAATAAACAGTTTTTAATAATAATTTCTTCATTATTTTTAAAATTCAAAATACTATTTTGTATATTGCTACTCTCTATTAAGACATTTCCACCGTCATTGTCCAATTTTGAATTATTTAAAGCGGAATTTTTGATATTCAATTCGTTGTCAGTTACCGATACCGTAACATTATTCAAATTCTTTTTAATTATATCTACATCTTCTGTACTAGTTGTAAATACATCATTATCATCAGTTATATCTTTTGCACTAACCGCAGACATAGCTAATGCTAATACAAAAAATAAACAAATCATAACAACTAAGAAGATGTTTTTATTATTCGTTTTATACATATATTTGCTCCCAATATATTTTTAAGAATAAATGAGCTATAAATCATTCAAATTTATAATAATATATAATAAATGATTATTATAAATAAAAAAATCATAATCCTGACTGTAGTAGCAAATATAACTAGTTACAGCTTGATTTAATTTCTAATAAACAATTTTTTTATAAACTATTAATAATTATCACTCATAATAAAAATAGATAGCTCAATTATGTACATAATTATCTAATTTTTTAATATTTTAGATAATCTATATAACACTTAAAAATATCTTTTTTTATATATATAAAATTTTCGATTTATTACGAATAATAATTAAAAAAAATTAATTGATTAAAATATAATATAATAAAATTCTATAAAACATTATAAAATATAAATTAATTTAAAAAAATAATCATGCTTTAAAATATTAAATTTATTTATATCAAAATCAAAGAATTCCAATAATAATAGGTAAAGTAATCAAACTAAAAATAGTAGAAAATATTAGAAAATCAGAAACTAAATTAGAATCTAATTTATAATTTAAAGCTAAAACTAATGCTAACATAGCTGATGGCATTCCTGCTTCAACAATAGCTACATTATAAACCATACCAGAAAATCCTAATAAATTTACTATAATAAATGCAAAAAGTGGACTTATAAGAAGAATAGTAGCTGAACCTAAACTTAAAACTTTTAAATTATCTTTAAGTCCATCAAATTTAAGAGAAAGTCCTAATGAAATCATGATAATAGGAATTGTAGCTGCAGCTAAATATCCAAGAGTCTCTTCTATTATTCCTCCAATTGGGATATTTAAAAAGTTAAAGCTGATACCTAAGATTGTTGCCCAAAGTGGTGGAAAAGCTAATATTCTTTTAATAACAACTTTCAATGTTCCTCCAAAGTTAGCCATTAAAATTATACTTAAGGCTAAGAACATTATTAAGGTTCCCATATCATAAAAAATAGCTTTTATTAAAGCAACTTGGCCAAATATTCCTAAAATAATTGGAAAACCTAAAAATCCAGTGTTGCCAATTACAATAGGTACTATGATACTCCATTTAGCTTTTTTTGAATATTTCTTAATAGAAAGTAGTGAAAAAATAATGATTCCCAAGATAATACCTATAATAATGTTAATAACTGGCATTATAATAAAAGTTCCAATATTAGATAAATCAGCTAAATACAATGAAGAAAAAACAAGACAAGGTAAGGCTGCATAAATAACTAGCTTATTTAATACATCAATATCTTTTTCATTGAGAATATCTACTCTTTTAAGGAAATATCCTAAAAAAATCATTATTAAAATAACAATAATTGTAGCTAAAACTTCTAACATTTTTCACTTCCAAATAATATTATTAGAAATAACTATTAATAAACTTCATTATAAAAATTACATTTAAATGAAAATAAAAAAATGAAATGAAAAAATTATAAAGAAAAAATAACTAAAACAAAAATTAAAAAATAACTAAAAAATTGAAAAGAAAAACTAAAACAAATCTAAAAAAATTAAAAATAAAAATTATAAAACAAAACTAAAAAAATTAAAAATTAAAAAAAAATAAAAGTGTATTGTTGATTAATCAACAATACCATCAGCTGTGATTTTAAATACACATTCTCCTTCAGGTAAATGAGGAGAATCTACTAAACGTGCGATTCTTTTTCCAGCTAGGCCTTTTTTAAGCCAGATTCTGTAAGTGGAAGCATGGCCTAAAACATGCCCTCCAATAGCTTTAGTTGGGCTTCCAAAGAAAGCATCAGGTCTTGCTTGTACTTGATTAGTTAAAAATACTGCTACGTTGTAAGTATTAGCTATATTTTGAAGTGCATGTAAATGCTGATTTAATTTTTGCTGTCTTGTAGCTAAAGATTCTCTTCCAACATATTCTGCTCTAAAGTGAGCCATTAATGAATCTACAATGACTAATCTTATATTGGTTCCATTTTGAATTAATTCATTAATTTTATCAGCCATCAACATTTGATGAGCGGAATTAAATGCTCTAGCTATATGTATCTTTTGAAGAACGTCCTCATGATCCATATCAAAGGCACTGGCAATTTGTTCAATTCTTTCAGGACGGAAAGTATTTTCAGTATCAATAAATACACATTCTCCATCAAGACCACCACTTCCTTCAGGAAGTTGTACAGTAACAGCTAATTCATGAGAAATCTGACTTTTACCAGATCCAAATTCACCAAAAACCTCTGTGAGAGATTGAGTCTCAATTCCTCCTCCAATTAAATCATTAAAAGCTTCACTACCAACAGTTATTCTTCCAACATCACGTCTTCTTTCCATCACATCATATGCCGTTTCAAAATCTATTGATTCAGCTTTTCTAGCTGCTTCAATGACTTTTTCAGCTACACCTTCGCCAATTTCTGCTTTTACTGCTAATTCTTTCGCAGTAGCTGTAGCTAATCTCATCATATCTGCAAATCCAGCATCCTTCAATTTTTGTGCTGTTTTTTCACCGACACTCGGCAAATCTTCAAGTTCTACCATTAAAATCATTCCTTTATATTATTCAATACTTTCTTAATTGCTTTTTTAATTCATTTTATGAGTTTAATTCAGGGTATTTTAAAAACATCTATAATTCCATAGAGATAATTTTTTTAGGGTTCAATCGAATTTCTTCATTATATTCATCAAAGTTAACATCAGCTATGATTTTTAAACTTAAACCAGCTAAATTTTCAACTTTACCTTCTAAAGCTCCTTCATCAGCACTATCTTCAACAATTTCAGCTGCTTCTTCAGTTGTTATAGAAAGTAATTTTTCAGCTAATTTACCAAAGAAAGTTATTGGAATGTCTCCAGAATCATCTTGAATTCTTCCTGGAACCATTAAAAGATATTTTGGTTTTTCAACATCTTCACCACAATAATCACAGACATATTCATCATCTTCTTGTTCTAAACGATTATTACAGCTAGGACATCTTGCAGATAATATATTAGTTCCAAAAGCATCCTCTAAAACCCCTTCAATTTTGACATTTCTATCAGTATCTTCTAAATCACCTATATTTTTAGATTTGTATAAAATATCTTCTAATTCCTCAAAAGAAGGTAAATCTTTTAAATCATCTTCAGTTGCTTTAACAATTTTAGTATTACCACTTACACTTAACTCAATTTGATCATTTCTATAAATTATACGAGGATTATCTAATTTTAAAGCATCTCCTACTTCATAAGGAATTTCAGCTTCCGCGTCCCAAAGAGTAGTTCTTATAATTCCAGTATCATCCCCGAGCTCTATATTCCGAACTAATCCTGGAGTTCCATCTTGTTTTTGGAATTCATTAGGATCTTGAATATCGATGATTCGAGCTATTATTCTAACATTTGTATCATCTTCATCTAAATCATCAATCTTTTTAAGTGTGTAAATCATGTCTTCAAGGGTAGAAAAAGAAGGTAAATCTCCAACTTCATCTTCATCTAAATGAATTACTCTTGCAGTTTTGCCAATGTTAAGTTCAATTGCATAAAGCCCCATTCTAGTTCTTGCATTTTCAACTAAGAATGCTTCTCCTAACTGATGAGTATTTTGAGCTTTGTCATCCCAAAATGAGAGTCTGACAACACCAGTTTCATCCGCTAATTCAGCAGAACGAACAAGACCAGTTGTACCATCATCTCTTTGGAATTCTCTAGGATCATCTTGAATAGTTATGATTCTACCAAGAACATCTATTTCTTCACCATCTTCCTCAATCTCTTGAACAAGGCCTATTTTAATAGGGCCAATTTGATTTTTATATTCATTCAAAACATCGATAAAACTACTTTTTTCATCAGGATTAATGATAAATCGAGTGTTCCAGTTGGTATTAACTTTATATCCACTATCACTATATTCATCAAATTCGACATTTCCACCAATTATTTTGATAATATCTCCTTTATTGATTTCAAGTTGAGTATCGTCGCCCCAAAGAGTTACTCTGATTTTTTCAGTATCATCAGCTATTTCAATAGATTTAACTGCACCTTTTCCACCATCAGCTCTTTCAAATTCAATAGTATCTTGAATCTTTATTACAATACCCATTAAAGTAACATCCTTTACTTCGTGAGCTTCAGCAATCTTTAAAATTTTATCTTCATATTCTGGAACTTCAAAGTCGTCTTTGATTATTCTTCCATCCCAATGAGTTAAAGAAATTTCACCATTTCTTTCTCGAGCTGAAGCAGAAAGTATTTTAAGAGCATCTCCTTCATTTAAATCTAAATCTTCTATTAATCTTGTATCATTATTCCATAAGGTATAGCTAATTTTTCCAGTTTCGTCTTGAAGTTCAAGAGAAGCTACCTGTCCCTCTTTGCCATTTTTTTCATAAGACCGAATACGAGGAATTCTTATAAGTCTTGCAATAATATTGACAGATGTGTCTGGTACAATTTCTGCAATAGGAGTTATAGGTTCTTCATATTCTGGTAAATATAAGTAATCTTCTGGATCAAGTACATCGATAGTAGAAGGAAGTTGTAAGTGAATCTCTTTAGTTCCAGGACGATAACCGTCTTTAACTTCAACATTGTTTATTTGTACAACATCTCCTTCATTAATTTGTTTTAAAAGTTTTATATTTTCAGTCCATAGTACAGCTCGAATTTCCCCAGTATCGTCTTTTAATGTTATATTAGCTAATTTTCCAGGTTTTCCTTTTCTAGTTGTGAAAAGTTTAGGATTAGAAATCCCAATCACTCTACCAATAACATTGATACGTTGTGCACCAGACTCTAATTTATCGATTTTATCCATGCGATGTTCTTTATTTTCTGATCTAGCTTGATTTTTTTCGGTTATATATTCCCCTACAATATTTCTAGCTATATCAAGATCATCCATAAAATCAATGTCTTTATATTCTTCTTTTAATTCATTCATCCTCTCTAAAAATTTTTCTTCAGAGATTTCATCTTTAATTTTATTATATTCATTTAGTATTTCTTCTTTCATACCAAGCCCTCTTTATCTAAATAAATGTTATAATTTAATTTAAATAACCTTTCCCCTAGCAGATGAAAACTAATATTTTAAAAAAATTATCTTACTTTTCATTGCTTTAAAAATTATTAATCTTATTAAAAAGGTTTTATATAGTTATATTTCTGTTTTAAGTATTTTGATTAAATGTTTTATATATAATACAAAATATTATTATTTTTAATCTATTTTATTATAAAATACTATTTAAGAATAGCTATAATTATAGTAGTTTTTTATAATATAATTAATTATATATTATTTTTTAAAAATATTTCTTCTAAATAAGTTTTTATTAAATATAAATGATTTTGTATTACTTATTATAATTTAGTAATAAGTTGTATATAAATATTATTATTTAAATAAAAAATAAATTAAAATTATAAAATTTTAAAATAAAAAATATAAATTTATATTTATATTTATAATATAAAAAATATAGAATAAAGCTATAAAATAAAAAAATAAGAAAAATAAACTTAAAAAATAAAAAAATAAGAAAAATAAACTCATAAATAAAAAAATAAGAAAAATAAACTTAAAAAATAAAAAATTATAAAAATATTAAATCATGAAAAAATTTAAAAAAACATTATAAATCAATAGGCATTCTTATTTCTTTTTGTTATGGTTTTCCACATTATAAGAATATCTAAAGCAAAATACCAATTTTCTACATAATCAATATCATATTCAATACGTTTTTTAATGGAAGTATTTCCTCTACATCCATGAATTTGAGCCCATCCAGTTAACCCTGGTCTAACATGATGTTTTACCATGTATTTAGGAATGTCCTGTCTGAACTTTTCTACAAAATAAGGACGTTCTGGTCTTGGACCCACCACACTCATTTCTCCTTTTAAAACATTAAAAAACTGAGGTAGCTCATCAATACTTGTTTTTCTAATGAAAGACCCAATTTTTGTCTTTCTATCATCATCCTTTGTAGTCCACTCAGATTTTTCATCCTCCTTATCTTGAATTTTCATACTCCTAAATTTATACATCATAAAAGGTTTTCTTAAATGACCAATCCTTTCTTGTTTAAAAATTATAGGTCCCCTAGATGTTAATTTAATAGCTATAGCTGTTATTAACATAATAGGTGAAGTAATGATAATAGCTATTGCAGCTATTATAATATCGGATGCTTTCTTTAAAAATCGATTTAATGGATCATCAAGTGGGACATATCGAACATTTATAATAGGTAAATCATCAATCATGTCTATAGAAGGCTTTGCAGGAACATATTTATAATAATCTGGAATAATTTCTGCCTTTACACCATTATTTTCACAAATATCCACTAATGTGGTGAGATTATCATAATATTTAAGAGGAATAGCTATTATAACCCTATCATATTCATTGTTAGCTAAAAATTCATCCAATTGATTAATAGTTCCTATAACAGAAACATTTAATATTTTATCCCCAATTTCATGATTAGATCCCAAAAATCCACTTATAGCATACCCTAAATATTTTTTTGTTGTGATTTTCTCAGCAAATTTAATAGCTAACTCACCATCACCAACAATCAAAACATGTTTTAAATTCTGATCATTACTTCTAATATATCTTAAAATCTTTCTAAAGATGAATCTTCCAATAGAAGCAAATAAAGTACTGAAAACAGCAAATACGAACAAGAGTATTCGTGAATAATCAGGCAAATCTAATATAAATAATGTAGCTATTGATATTGCAAATACAACAATGTTTGCCTTTATAATTTGACTAATTTCAGGCAAAGCACTGGATTTATCCCTAAATGGTTTATATAATCCTAAAAAGTAGTAAGAAACTATGTATAATGGACTTATAAGAAGAACTAATAGAAAATAGCTTTCAAATGGTAAATATCCTCCTAAAGGGCCAAAAAGAGTTGTTTTAAATCTTAAAAACCAAGCACAAATAAATGCTACTATTAAAATCAAAGCATCAGCTAATATTAATATAGCATTTAAAAATCGTTGGTTTTCCTTAATCATATTATCACATAAATTTGAAAATAAAAATATTCATAATTAATGTTTATTTTTCATAAGATATTTCATTTTTATATAATATAATTTATCTATTAAAATATAATTTATCTTATTAAATATAATTTATCTATTTAAATATAATTTATCTATTAAAATATAATTTATATTATAAAATATAATTTACTCTTTATTATATTAAAATTTACTTTATATTAGATTATAATACTTTTATATTTAATTATATTTATTATTTTTTAAATTATAAATTAATAAGATATAATCTATATAAAAAATTATAAAATAAAATTATAAAAATAAAATTTATAAAATAAAATTATAAAATTAAATTATAAAATTAAAAAATTAAAAAATGATAAAAATACTATCCTTTCTTAAATATATTTAAAAACAATTTAGCTATTAAAAGAATCCCAATTCCTAAATATACAAAAAATCTAGTTATAAAAGAATATTCCTCTTTATAGTGTTTATTATAAAAAAGATACATAGCTCGGTAAAATTCATATATTAGCTTTGATTTCTGTTTTTTACTACTTGAACCTTTATAATGAATAATTTCGACTTTTCCATAGTAAACAATTTTCCAGCCAGCTTTTTTTATTCGATAACACCAATCAATATCTTCACCATACATGAAGTAATCTTCATCTAAAAGACCAACTTCAGAGATAACTTCTTTTGAAACGAGGATATATGCCCCCGTTAAGCTATCAACTTCATATACTTTGTTTTCATCAAGATTATCTAAATTATAATTATTAAATTTTGAATTTCTTTTAATTTTAGAAATGCCAAAAAGCTTATAGAAAGAATTTAAAGGGTTAGGAAAGCTACGTTTAGCTGCTTTATCTAAACTTCCATCTGGAAGGAGAATTTTAGGACCAATAGCTCCTACATCATCGTGTTTTTTAATATATTCTAAACAGCTATCTATTGTCCCCTCTTTTACAATAGTATCAGAGTTTAAAAGAAGTATATAATCTCCAATTGATTTTCTAATAGCTATATTATTAGCTATTGCAAACCCTTCATTAGAGCTATTAGCTATAAATTTTATTTCTCCTTTAGCTACTTCTTCACTAAACTTTAATTGGAGATTTTCATAGCTATCATCCTGAGAATCATTATCCACAACTAAAATCTCAAAAGATACACCTACAGTATCTAAAACTGATTTAATAGCATTTTTTGTTAATTCAAAAGTTTTATAGTTAACAATAATTATTGATAAATCCATTTTATCACTTTAAAAATACTTTATAACCTATTTAGGTAATAATCCCATAACCTATTTAACTAATAATCCTATAACCTATTTAGCTAATAATTTAAAGGTATTGACTATTAACTTCCATTCTATTTTAAGATAATTCATTAAATTAGAGGGTTTATACTTTGTTTTTCTAATATTTTTTCTATTATTTATTCCTTCTTTCAATCCTTCTAAATATAAACTTCCATATCCTTTTCTTAGGAAAAATAAATATTTTATCAAAAATCCTATAAATAAAAATCCAATGTTTAATAATATCTGAGGCCAAGGCATATTTTTATGTATAATCCAAATGTTATTTCTTGCAGCTAGCTTTATCTTAAATTCATTGTATCTACTACCACTACTACCACTAGCTACATGATATACAATAGAATCTGGAGAATAAACATTTTTATATCCATTGATTAATGCCCTATATCCAATATCAACATCTTCCATATAAGCAAAAAATTTCTCATCAAAGTATCCGATTTCATTTAAAATTGATTTTCTATACAATGCTGCAGCTCCACAAGATGAAAATATTTCTCTCTCTTTTGAATATTTATCTAAAGATTGACCTTCTCCTGATTTTTTAGTCCATCCAAGTAAAGTGTATTCATCTCCTGCATCATCGATTAAATCTCGATTATAATATTGTAACATCTTACTAGATACACTGAAGATAGTTTTGTCCTTTTCTATCACTTTAATTAAATTAACAATAAACCCAGACTCAACCTCAACATCATTATTAAGTAAACAAATATATTCTGAGTCAAAAGAATTAGCTAAATTTATACCTTTATTAACAGCTTGAGAAAATCCTAAATTATCTTTATTAGAAATTAAATAGTAATTAATGTTAGATATATTATTATTTTCTATTTTTCTATTTACAAACTCTATACTTCCATCAGAAGATCCATTATCCACTATAATTATATCTAAAAATATAGAATCTTCCTCTAAAGAATTAATTTCTAAAGAATTTAAACAAGGTTCTAAAAATTTTAAACCATTATAATTCGGAATAATAACAGAAACTCCCATTATTACCCCCCATCTAATACTTTTTTAATATATAACCACATTAAAATTAGTTTATTCAATTTATATTTTATATTAATAGATGAAGGAACTTTATTACTCTTAAAAGGTTTTTTGAAAAGTTCATTTTGATATAAATTTGTAAAAATCAATTTTTTATAAAATCTAAGCGTTGTAGAAGTTCTATAAACTTTCAAAACATCCTCAGAATAGCGATTAAAGTATATTTTATTTTCTCTTAAATACTCTAAATCGAATAATTTATTAGAGGTATAAAGGTCAAAGATAAAAAATTTAGATTTATTTGGTGTAATAACTCTTTGTCTATAAAAATAAGATATCTCTTGAGTAGAAAGAGATTTAACTTTATTTTCATTATTTATTAAATAAATAGGCATAGCTATGAAACTAAATTTTTCAATTCCATGACTTTTTTCACCTTCCTCAATTTCAAAATACATTTCTTTTAAAAATGAAGGTTTTAAAATAACAGGAATATCTATAAACAATCCATAATTAGCTTTAGATTTCGTAATAGCAACTTTTTTAAAGCCCTTATTTTTCAAAATATTTAAATTATATTTGTCTAAATATTCTTCAGATACTTTAGATTTTAAATTTTCATTTAAAAAAATGTTAAATGATTGGAAATTCTGTTTATAAACTGATTCAAGTAAATCATTAATTTCATCAGATTTTATATCAATATCATCAATTATAATAGATATATATGGATTTTTAATGAGGGTATGATTATCAAAAATTAATTTAAGTTTTATATTACTATGTTCACCTATTTCATAGAGATTTAAAAGATCGTTTTTAGTATTCTCCGTAAATTTAAATTTATTTTCCCTTAAAAAACTAGTTCTAAACAATTTATTTGAAAAGAAATTATAATTATCTTTTTCAAAGAACATTTTACTTGAAAACTCTTCTATATAATATTTTCCATTAGCTAAATCATTTTCAAGGGAATAATTTACACTTACAGTAGAAAAATCAAAATGAGAATTCCATAATCTCTTATGTAGTCTGTTTACTAATTCCAATGACATCAAAGTTACTCTATCTAAATATAAGAAAAATTTTCCATTAGCTTTATTGAGAACTTCATTTTTAAACTTTCCATCAGATTCACTAAGTTCTTCATTAAATTCATTAAATTCGCCATTAGATCCATTAAACTCTTCATCAAGTTGATATTCGATAGTTTTTATATACTCTCTTTTTTTGAAAAAATCAGGAAGTTTAGAAAAAGATTTTTCTGAAACTAAAACTTCAATAGATGGGAAGAGAAAATTATGTATGTTATATAAAACCTGTAATAAAGGGTCTCCTTTTATATTGTTATCAATAGCTATTGAAACTAAAGGACTTTTAGACATTTCAGTTTTTTTAGCTATTAAATTATCTAAGTCCAAATCCTTATTGTTAATTTTAAGTTTTTCCCAGGAAGATAAAAACATAATTGATTTAAAAGATTTTAAGCATTCAATGACTTTTTCAATGACTTCTAAATCAGTCCTCCAGAAAAATCTATAAAATTGAGAAATTAAAATAGATGCTTGTCTATGTGAAAGTCTATCTAAATAAATAGAATAAATTTCTTCAAATTCAGCTAATTTATCTTTATCATCTGAATATTTCTCTCTATATTTTTCAGAATATTTTAAAAACTCTTTAAGAATAATATCATGAACTTTTAAATAATCATTTAATGTTTTCATACTAGAAGTTTGGGAAATAGAATATTCATCAAAAAAGACTCTTTTATTGTAGATTATTATATCATGAGGACATCCTACAATACTGTCACAAGAGTAGGCAAATGGAAGAACAAATGCCCCATCACTAGCATAAGACAATAAAGGCATTTCAAGAGAGAGGTCTAATATTTTTTTTCTAGAGAAGACCTTATTCATTAAAGACATTGTCCAAATAATCCATTTATTGTGAGGTTCTATCTTTTTAGAGTTAGAAAGTCTTTTTGCATTGGCATAATTATGAGTTATCCATAAATCAACTTTTTTCTGCCTACCTATTACCATATCAGGGAAATCACTCTTAATTATTGTGTCATTAAAATGTTTTAAAGCATCTTTTGTAAATTTATCCCCATCAGCATCTAAAAATCCAATATATTCTCCTTTAGCTAATTTCATTGCAGTATTACGGGCAGCAGCTACTCCCTGATTTTCTTGAGTAGTTGAAACGAAATTAGAATATTCATTACAATAATCATCAATGACACTTTGTGTAGAATCGGTAGATCCATCATTAACTAAAATAACTTCAAAATTTTGATAAGATTGATTAACTAATGAATCTAAAGTTTTAGATAGATATTTTTCAGCATTGTATGCTGGAACAATAATTGAAAACCTATAACTAATTTTAATTCCCCCAAATAATATAAATCCTCATAAAAAATTCTCTATTAATTGAACAACTCTTTTTGTTGATTCTCCATCCATATCTTTAAAAAATTTATATTTAAACTTCTCAATTTTAAATTCTTCAAAATCACTATTATTAATTGCAACAACTACTTCTTCTAAGGAAGATGTAATTTTTCCAGGTATAAAAACATTATAATCATAATAAAATCCCCTATCTAATAAATATTCTTTTAAATCGTAAGAATAAAATAACATAGGGATATTTAAAAGAGATGCTTCAAAAATTACTGAAGAATAATCTGTTATTAGTAAATCTGTAATAAATAAAAGATTATTTATTTCAGAATATTGGGATAAATCAAGCACATTATTTTTATATTTTTCAGGTATTTTAACCTTTTCTTTAACAAAAGGATGGTGCTTTATTAGCAATATACTATTATTTAAATTAAATAAATTTTCATTGTCTTCACTTAAAGAATCAAAGAAATCAACAAGGTTAAACTCCTCCATTGGATAGTAAGCATCATCTTTACCTTCTCCTCTAAAAGTAGGAGCAAATAAAATAATCTTTTTATCTTTTAAAACAGGATATTTTTTATAAATCTTATTAATTACATCCTTTTTATGCCCCTCATTGAAAAATATATCCGTTCTAGGAATCCCTGTAGTAATAACTTTTTCATCTGAAATAGCAAACCCTTCACTATAAAACCTTTTAACCTCATCCGAGCTTGTAATTGCATAATCATAATTGCGGTGATTAAGTGAATCTTGATTAACTCCACCTTTTTTTCCAACCCTTGAAAGCCCAAAAGTTTTAAAAGCTCCAACAGCATGCCATAGCTGTATTAATTTAGTTTCGTCTTTTAACTTAAAATTATGAATATTAGGATAAAAATCATCTAAAAGAATAATATTAGAACTACTTATCAGATTAACAAATTTTATCATCTCAAATAATCCCAAATCTTTGATTTTTTTATCATTTAAAAATTGAATTAAATCTAATTCTTTATTATCTTTCAAAATTTCATAAACAAACTCAAAATTTCCTTTTAAATCATTCCTTCTTTCAGATAAAAATAAAATTCTATTTTTCTTAACTTTTTTAAATCTTGTAAAGTAATAAAAGAGCTTCATTATCCTAATCTTAAAAACTCTTTTACTATAAATAAATCCCGCCAAATTTAAAGTTTTCCAATTGATATGGAATAATATAGATTTAAACGCAGTTTTTCCTCTTAAAAAATAGGGGTGTTTATCTTTAAATCCTTTAGAAATTAAATAACCTTCAATAAAAAAGAAAGGTAAAGATATTATAGAAATTATACTTAAAAAAATTTGATTAATGAAATTTAAAGCTTTATATGTAAATTTACTTTTATTCATTTGTAAATCTTCTAATAAATCATTTTTAGCTTCTAAGATAAAAAAATTATTTTCCAAACTAGGTATATAATAGCTACCATCAAGATTATAGTTTATCTTGGTAAAATTGCGGGTCCCTGTGTTACTCCTAATTGAAAAGTCTTCTATAAATTCCTCTCCATATAAAAGACTGAAACTAATAGCTACATCTCCAATGAACTCTTTATTCCAAAAAAAATGATTTATTTCAAAGGTCTCACTAGCTGAAAGGAAACAACAATCAGAAACATCATCCTTATAAAAACTTGTTAACTTAAAAGGAAATCTTCTATTTTCAACTTCATTAGAAAAAATAATTTCCAAACGAGGATTATGTTTCATGTGATGTTTAAATTTAGCTGATATAGACAAATTTAAGATATTGTCCATAATATTTAAATCATCTATCTGAAGTATTGGAATCATATAACACCTTAATCTATATGTTTTATTATAATTTAAGATTTGTAATACATTATATATAAAATATTCTTGTAAATTAAATATTTTTGTATATTAAAATATAATTTTTATAAAATATTCTTGTAAATTAAATATTTTTGTGTATAAAATATAATTTTTATAAAATATTCTTGTAAATTAAATAACTATTTTTATAAAAATATTATAAAAAATATAAGTATATTTATAAAATATATAAAAATATATAAAAAATTATAGAGAATTATAAAAAATATATTTAGATTATAAAAAAATTATAGAGAATTATAAAAAATATATTTAGATTAAAAAAAAATTATAGAGAATTAAAAAAAATATATTATATAAATTATAAAAAATTAATTAAAAAAATCTAATTATTAAACCTCAAAACAGCTAATTTCAATTTTTCTCATTGTTAAAAATATATTCAACAATTCTTTTAGAAGAGTTATCATCTAAATAATCATAACTCTTATAAAGAAAATCTCTAATTTTTTCAAAATCAAAACTATCATTCTTAATAAATTTAATAATATCCTCAGTATTTTTAGCTATAGGGCCTGGAACTTGATTATAATCAAAATAAAATTCCCTCTCATTAGCTACATAATAATCAAAATCAAATGGATAAAAAATCATCGGCTTAGTGAGAATGGCATATTCAATCATTATAGATGAATAATCAGTAATTAAAATATCAGAAATTAGAAGTAACTCATCAGTATTTTCATAATCACTTACATTTATAAAATATTTATCTTTTGAAATCTTGAATTTAGGATGAGATTTAAATATTAAAGAATATTCTTCTCCTAAATAAGAACAAAATAGTTTACTATCAAAATTAGATAATATATCATTGTTTCTTTCTTTATTTTCTCTAAAAGTAGGAGCATATAGGACAATTTTTTTCCCTTTAATCTCAGGGTACATTTTATCGAATTTTGCTCTAATATCCTCAATATTCTCACTATTATTATTTCTCTCATCAAAATAATAATCTGTTTTTGGAGTTCCAAGTGCTAATAGGTTATTATTTTTAACTTTAAAAGCTTCTTCATAAATTTTTGAAACATTTTTAGAGCTAACCATTAAATAATCAATTTTAGAGCCAGATTGTTCTATTAAATTCTTGAGATTTTCATCATCTATAACATCAAAACCAAATTTTTTAAAAGCTCCTGGAGCATGCCATAACTGAATAACCTTTGAATTTTCATCAAAATCCATATAAGCAATTGGAAAAAAATTATCATCCAAAAAAATATATTTTGATTTAGCTAATCTAAATGTTTTAATGAAAAAGAAATTGAATAAATTAAAAACTACTAAAATTTTTTCCTTGAGATTTTTTGATTCCTCAAAAGAATATTTATTTTTATATATATAGTTATATTTGAATTGTTTTTTCTTAGCTAACTCTTTCTTAAGGTATTCTAAAGTGTGATTAAACGAAATTTCATCAATAATAAAGGTAACAAAATTTTTTTTAAATGAAAAAGATTTGAAAAAATTAAATATATTAGCAAAAAGCTTGTATTTGAAATTCATTTAATAACCTTTATTATAGCCTAAAAAATCTTTTAATATGTTTTCACTAAATTATGAAATATTGTATTAGATAAAAAAGTAGAAAATCAACTGTCAGTTATTTCCTTATATCTATCAATAACCTCTTGAGCATCCCCATTCATAGTCATTTTTCCTTCTTCTAAGAGTATTGCTTTATTACAAAGTTTTTTTATCTGATTTATTGAATGAGAAACATATAAAACTGTTGTGTCCTGATTTTTGATAAGACTCATCATTTTCTTAAAACTTTTTTTCCTGAATTTAGCATCTCCCACAGCAAGTACCTCATCTAAGATAAGTATATCTGGATCCACAATTGTTGAAATCGAAAAACCTAATTTTGCTCTCATTCCAGAAGAATAATTGCGTACTGGAACATTCAAAAAATCTTTAATCTCTGCAAAGTCGACTATTTCATCATATCTTTCTTCCATGTATTTTGTGGAATATCCTAATGTAGCTCCCCTAAGAAATATATTTTCACGAGCAGTATAACTCTTATCAAAGCCTGTGCTTAATTCTAAAAGAGGAGCAATTCTCCCCTTAGTTTTTACTCTTCCTTTACTGGGTTTCATTACCCCTGCTATAACTTTAAGCAAAGTACTTTTTCCAGCCCCATTTAATCCCAAAATACCTAATCGATCCCCTTTTTTTACATCAAAGCTGATCTCTTGAAGTGCCCAAAATTCTTGAAACATTAGATTTCTTTTTTTAATATTTTGAAAATATTTTTTTAAGCTAACTTTCCTCTGTTTGCTTAAATTAAACCTTACTGAAACATTATCTACTTCAACAACTTTTTCTCTTGAATCATCATCATACAAATGTTGGGAGTATTCCTTTTTATCAACATCTCCAACAATTTTTTCCCTCAAATAATCACCTGAATTAATATTAAATATATAATATAAATTTGTCTTGATACTTATATAAAAGACCAATCCCTAATACAAGGAAGAAAAGGCTTACTCCTAAAACAAAAAATACTTGATAAGACGTATAAGGTTGGCCATAAATAACTGATTTCCTAATCATATCAATAATCTGAAAAACTGGATTAAAATCAAACATGAATCTATATTTATCAGGAATAATCTCTACTGGATAAAACAATGCACTGGCCCACATGAGTAAAGTAGTGAATACTCCCCACAATTGTTTGATATCTCTAAAAAACACTACAATTGTTGCAAGGACTAATCCAACCCCTAATGTTAAGAGGAATAATAATATAAAAGGTATAATAACATAAAACAAGTGCCAAGTCAATATTACGCCTGTAACAATTACTAAAAGTGCTAAAACCAATAAAGACATTAAAAAAGTTATATATTTTCCAATAACAACTGACAAAGGGTATATATACTTAGGAACATATATCCGTTTAATAACCCCCGCGCCTATTATTGAATTTAAAGAAGCTTTAGTTGCACCAGCAAAAAAATCAAAAGCTACTCTACCACATAACAAATAAACAGGATAATTTTCAATGGTTTTTCCTAAGAAAGTTGAAAAAACTATTGTTAAAACGATTGTATAAAGAAGAGGACTTAAAAAAATCCAAAACATCCCTAAAAAAGATCTTCGGTTATCTAATTTGACTGTTTTCTTAACTAACTCGTAGAGAAGATACCTATATCTCATAAAGTTTAAAAAAAACTTATTATTCCTTATACTCTCAAATACCATCATTATCCCCAAAATCACAGAAAATTGACATTTATTTATTGTAAATCTATTTATAACTTAATTTTGCATAATTTCTCATTATTATATTAAATCTTATTTTTAAATATGATTTATAAATTTATCTAATTTATTAATTTTATTATAATTATATTTTTATATACTTTTTATTAGATTAAAAAAAAATTTATAAATGTCTATTAAAATTATTTATTCCAAATTAAAACAGTTTTCCCAAAATTAGAATTAAAATCCTTTTCAAATGCGAAATTTATATCTTCAATGTTATTAATTTCAACAGTATCATGAACAATATTTTCTAAATATTTCAAAACTTTAGGGTGTTTTTTAAATATCTCTATGGTATTAACAAAATCTTCCCTACCACTTCTACTTGTACCATATAAGAATAATCCTTTTTCTAATATCATTCTTGTATTTATAGGTACTGGATATTCTGATACGCCTAAAATTGAAATAGTCCCTTCTGGATTAATTAAATCGATTATCTGATCTATAGCTATCTGAGAAGCTCTTCCACCAACACATTCAAATGCATGGTCAATTTTAAATTCCTCTGGAATCTCATTAACCAAAAAAGTCTTATCTGCAAAAGTAAACATATCCAACTTTTCTTCAATTATTCCAAAAACAAGGATTTCAGATTCTGGAAATATTATTTTAAGTAGAAGAGAAGTTATGTATCCTAAATTTCCATCACCCCATACCCCAATCCTATTTTTTCGTTTATGAGCTATTTTAGAAAATCTAGAAATTGAATGAAAACTCACACTTATAAGCTCTGTAAATGCAGCCACTTCTCTATTAATATCATTTGGAATTTTTACTAATCTTTCAGGATTAGAAATGACATAATCTTGCATAAATCCATCAAACCCACTAGCTCTGAATTTACTTGATCTCAAATAGTTTTCAGCTATAATGTCGTCCTCTTCCACAGGAGTGTTTGGAATTAATACTACTAAATCACCTATTTCAAATGTTCCAGTATTATCACTAACTACTTCACCAATTCCTTCATGTATTAAGGCCATTGGCAGCTTTTCAGCTAATATTTCAGGGTCTCTATCTCCATTATAATATCTTTGATCTGCTTGACATATAGAAAGATGTGTAGGTCTAACTACCACATTATTTTCTAAATCAATCTCATCATAAACTTCTTCAAAGAGTTTTGGAGATACTAGTCTATAAACCGTATTAATCATTATTTCGCCTATAATTAATGTAAATTTACTTAATAATCTAACAAGTTTAATCTAACAAATTTAATCTAGTGAATTTAATCTAAGAAATTTTATCTAAGAAATTTAATCTAACAAATTTAATCTAACAAATTTAATCTGTTAATGAATTAAATTAAAATATTCTAAAAATTCAAAGTATTAAATATTCTTCCTTTAAAGTGCTTATTCTCCTTTTAAAATAGAATTAGCTACTTTTAAATCATGAGGATAAGTTATCTTAATATTAGAAACTTCTCCCCTAACAAGAAATACTTTTTCATTATTTATAGCAAAAATTTTACATGCATCAGTTAATATTTCTTTTTCTTCTTCAGAAAGAAGATTGTAAAGTTCTTTTAATTTACTAATCTTAAAAGATTGAGGAGTTTGACCTTGATACATATTTTCTCTGTTAGGAATATCACTAATAAAATTTCCATCAACACTCTCTACAATAGTATCTGATGCAGGAATTACAGTATCACAGGCACCACATTCTTTTCCATATTTTATGTTATCCTCTATTATTCTATGAGTAATAAATGGTCTAACAGAATCATGAGTAACGATTATATCCTCATCATTTAAACTATAATTATTTTCAATGTAATCAATAGCATTCATTATTGTGTCATTTCGAAGTTTTCCTCCTTCAATCACCACAATTTTCTCATGATTAGGAATATGTTTTTTTATTAAATCTTCTGTGTGACTAATCCATTGTTTAGGACATAATACTATTATTTTTTCAAACTTATCATTTATAAAAAACTTTTCTATAGTATGGACTATAATAGGTTTATCACCTAATGAAAGGAATTGTTTAGGTTTTTCAACATTTCCCATTCTAGTTCCAGTTCCACCTGCCAATATAGCTGCAAATATCATGTTGTCTCCTTTAAATTCTATCTAAATATTGAATAAAGAAAAATAAACTTTTTTATCATATTTAAAAATATATAATCTCCTATAATCTTATCTTTGATACAATATAAAAATTCTTTTTCATTAACATCATACAAAATATATATTCATTTATATTAAATCAATATATTTAATTTTTGAGTGTATATTTATTTATACTAATCCATTAATATAATTTATTGATTATACTATATTAAAATTGATAGTGAATAATTTTTTTATAAAATTTTTAAAAAGTGGAAATAAATGAAGAAAATTCTAATTAGATCTGGAAAAGACTATTTTACAAATATATCTCCTGAAGCTACATTTTCGTATAGAAAAACTAGTACTTTTGGTCATAATGTTGGTTTTTATCTAATTTCAGATGCTGTTTATAAGTTAATTTCAACTCCAGATACTCAAATTACAGTAGATAGCTTTTCTATTGGTACTAAAAAATCTTATAAAAGAAATGTTGCAGAAACAATAGACGAAAATTTCGATAGCTTTGTAATACCTGCAGCTGATTTTCTAAAACCAGAGCAAATAAAACATTTAAAAAGATTAACAATATTGATAAAAAATTTAGATATTCCAATCTGTGTTTTAGGTCTTGGAATTGGAGCATACATAGATAGCTATAGATTTAATGATGAAAAAACTGATAAAGTTGTGAAAAATTTCATATCTTCAATATTAGAAAAATCTGACTCAATAGGTGTTAGAGGCCAGCTAACTTTTAACTATCTAAATAAATTAGGTTTTGACGAAAGTCAGATAAAAGTTTTAGGTTGTCCATCAATCTATTTAAATGGAGCAAATTATAATATTAAACCCCCTTCTATCGATACAAACTCTAAAATAGCTTTAAATATTACTCCTTCTGTAAAAAAATATACACCTTTTGTAGATAAAACTATTAAAAAATATAAAAATTATAAATATTTTATGCAAGATGCTAGGGACTTAAAAATACTTTTATATGGGGAAAATGATATCATCACAGGAAACTCAACAGTCTCATCTTATAAAAATATATTAGATGATAATAAGGCAATATTTCCAATTGAAACAAGAATTTGGATTGATGAGCTAAAAAATTACGATTACGCTATTGGAACAAGATTACATGGAACAATAGCTGCATTAAATGCAGGAATTCCAGGAACTCTTATTGTTCATGACTCAAGAACCCAAGAAATTGCAGATTATCATAAAATTCCACACTTAAAAATTGATGAAATTGATAAAAATACTTCCATTGAAGATATTGCAAATAATTCCAATTGGGAAGAATTCAATAAAGTTTCAAAAACTAACTATAAAGATTTAGTCAAATTCTTTAAAGTAAACAAAATTGATATAACTAAAGAATATCCTAATCCTATTATTGATAAAAAAGAAAAAGAAATTAGAATAAATAGAATTGTAGAACAAATTTATTCAAAATCAAAAGGAATAAATGAAAAAGAACTTTTATCAAGGATAAATTATTTATCAAACAAAGAATTTTATGATTATAAACCACCTTTTTCTGTTAAAAATGAAAAATCTTCACAAAAAGTTAATAAAGAAAAAAATTCCAACATTAATAAGATTAAAAAAATTATTAAAAAATAATTAATATAATTAATTAATAAAATTTTGTTATTTTAAAAATAAATTAAATAAAATACCTAAATAATATTATTCATAAAATAAACTAAATAAAATACCTAAATAATATTATTCATAAAATAAATTAAATAAAATACCTAAATAATATTATTCATAAAATAAACTAAATAAAATACCTAAATAATATTATTCATAAAATAAATTAATAAATATAAAATAAAAATTTAATTTAATGAAAAAACAAAAAATATATAGCTAATTTAAGATAAAAATAAAAGGAAAGAATATATAATAAAAATAAAGAAAATAATAAAAATTTAATAAAATTATAATAAACTACATTAATCCTAACAAATACTATTCCAAAATGGATTGGAGTGAATTTAATGAAATATGGAGTATTATACCACAGATACACACAAAATTTAGGGGACGATATTCAAGCTTATGCATCCTCACGATTCTTACCACAAATAGATTACATGGTAGACAGAGAAGAATTAGACACCTTCCAAAGTGAAAACAATGAAGCAGTCAGCGTAATCATGAGTGCATGGATGTTTAGAAAAAAATGGAACTGGCCACCAGCACCAAATATATTCCCATTTTTCGTAGGAATGCATATGATACGAAAAGGAATTGAAGGAAAAGCCTCTCCAATAACAGACGAATGTTTTCAAGGAATAGGTGGGGATTATTTAAGAAACTATGGCCCTATAGGTTGTAGAGATAAAGTAACCGCTAAAGTATTTAGAAAATTATCAATCGATAGCTTTTTTTCAGGCTGTATAACTTTAACATTACCAAACTATGAAAAAGTAAAACCTAAAAAAGATTACATATGTCTTGTTGATTTACCAAAAGATGTAGAAGATAAAATAAAAAATAAGGTTAAAGGAAAGATAGAAGTTAGAACCTACAGCCATATCAATACTGCAAAAAAACCGTATCATGAACAAACTTGGGAAGAAAGAACCCAAAATGTAGAAGAAAGGCTAAAAATTTATCAAAATGCTAAATGTGTAGTAACAATAAGACTACATGCAACACTTCCTTGTTTAGCTATGGGGGTACCTGTCCTATGGGTATTAAAAAACCCAAATTGGGGAAGATTCAATCCTTATAGAGATTGGGCAAGAGTAGCAAGACCTAAAGATATTCTTAATGATAACTATAACTTTGACTTTATAAACCCAGAACCCAATGCAGGAAATCATCTTAAAACAAGAAAAAGATTAATAAGAAGAATCAAAAAATTCATTAAAGAAAATAAAGATAAAGACACCATTGAAGATTTTATTAAAACTACTTACACAGAAGAAGAAAGAAAAGAATTCCAATATAATTTAATGAAAACAGCTCTTGACAAGTGGTTAAGGCCAAGTATGGATATGGTTAATGAAATAAAAGCCCTGAAACAAGAGCAAAGCGAGAAACATTCTCTAAAAAAGAATAAAAAAATGATATCCTTTAAACAAAAATTTAAAAAGTAATCTTTTTTATAATTAAATTAATCTAAAAATAAATTAATCTAAAAATAAATTAATCTATATTAAATTAATCTAAAAATAAATTAATCTAAAAATAAATTAATCTAAAAATAAATTAATCTAAAAATAAATTGAACTATCCTTAATTTTACATTGCAATGATTTGAAACTTGGAGGAAAATTAAATGAAATATGGAGTATTATACCATAGATACACAAAAAACTTAGGTGATGATATTCAAGCTTATGCATCATCCTTATTCTTACCACATGTCGATTATACAGTAGATAGAGAAGAATTAGACACATTCGCTAGTGAAAATAACGAAGCTGTTAGTGTAATCATGAGTGCATGGATGTTCAGAAAAAAATGGAATTGGCCACCTGCACCAAACATATTCCCATTATTCGTGGGAATGCACATGATACAAAAGACTGTTCAGGGAAAAGCATCCCCACTTATTAATGAAGGTTTTCAAGGTGTTGGTGGAGATTATTTAAGGAGTTATGGGCCTGTTGGTTGTAGGGACATACCTACTGAAAAAGTTTTTAAAAGACTATCAATAGATAGCTTTTTTTCTGGATGTATAACTTTAACATTACCAAATTATGAAAAGAAAAAACCTGAAAAAGAATATATCTGCCTTATAGATTTGCCAAAAAATGTGGATAAAAAGATAAAAAATCTTTTAAAAGATGAAGATATAGAAATAAGAAATTATACCCACATAAATCGTGACCCAGAAAACCAATTTTATGATATGACTTGGGAAGAAAGATCTAAAAATGTAGAAGAAAGGCTAAAAATCTACCAAAATGCTAAATGTGTAGTAACAATAAGACTACATGCAACACTCCCCTGTTTAGCTATGGGAGTGCCTGTGTTATGGATACCATTAGATCCAAAATGGGGAAGGTTTGAACCATATCGTGATTGGGTTGAATGTGTAAGTCCTGAAGACTTTATGAAAGACAAGTACACTTATGACTTCATGAATCCTAAACCTAATCCTACCTACCATGAGGAAACCAAAGAAAAATTAATAAATATAACCCAAGAATTTATAGAAAAAAATAAAGATAAATCTACAATTGAAGATTTTGTAAAAACTACTTATACTGAAGAAGAAAGAAGAGAATTCCAATATAATTTAATGAAAATAACTCTTGATAAATGGTTAAGACCAAGTATGGATATGGTTAATAAGATAACTAAGCAAGAAAGGAAAATTGTAAAATTGACTAATCATAATAAAAAATTAAAGAAAAATCTTCAATTGAAAAATAGGACTTTTTTCCAAAAGGTTAAAGGTAGAATCTCAAGAATGTTAAAAAATTAATGTAAAACATATTATAATTAATCAAAATACTATCTATTCAATAAATAATTTAGGATAAATCATCAATCTTTAAAACAATCCAAAATATAATCAACCACTCTTTCAGTTGATTTTCCATCAGTATCATCGAAAAATTTATCTCTAAATTCTCTTATTTTATATTTTTCAAAATCTCTATTTTTTATTGAATCTATTAGCTGATTCTGATTATAAGTTATTTTACCTGGTACAAAGTTTTTATACTCAAAATAAAAGCTACGTTCAGAAATATAATTATCTAAATCAAATGCATAAAAAATCATTGGAATATCCAATAGGGAAGCTTCGAATACTGTGGAAGAATAGTCTGTAATAAGAATGTCTGTAATAAATAACAAATCATTGATATCTTCACTAACATCTAAATCCATTATAAACTCTCTGTATTCTTCTGGAATATCGAATTTATCATTGATAAAAAAGTGACGTTTTATTATAATAGCATATTCTTGGTTTAGTTGATTATATATTTCAACAGGATCAAAGTTTTCAGTAGGATAATAACCAGTTCTTCTAGAATTTCCTCTAAAGGTTGGGCCAAACAAAATTATTTTCTTTTCCTTCAATTGAGGATATTTTTTATAAAAATTATCTCTTACAGATTCAATATATTTTTCATCAAAGAATATATCAGTTCTAGGAATACCTAATGGTAAAACCTTATCCGAAGACATTGCATAAGCTTCACTATAACAATCTACAACACTAGTACTTGAAACTAAAGCCATATCATATTTCCTATGAGCTTCTTCAAATAGTTTTGGGCCACCTGGTCTTCCAAATCGTGAAAATCCAAATGTTTTAAATGCCCCACAGGCATGCCATAGTTGTATTAATGTTTGATGGTTAAAATTCAAAATATTGACTGGTGTAAAGTAATTATCAAGCAGAATTACACTAGACTTTGTCATGTCTTTATAAGTACTCCATTTATGTTTAAAAGAAGTAATAGGAAAACTTTGATTAATGGTTGAAACCTTAATTTTAATATCTTTTTCATTCTTTAAAAGATAATCGTTAACAAATTTAAGATTTCCAGTTAATTCATTTCCTCTTTCAGAAATAAACATGACGGTATTTTCTTTTTTGTAAATTTTCACCGCAAAATTATAAAATTTACTTAATAAATAGTCTTTAAAATCAACAAAACTTTCTTCAATAGATAAATTAGAAAAACGAGATATTCTCCATAAAACATGCCTTATTCCTCTTTTTATAGGATTTGGATCCTCAAGATATAATAATCCTCCAGAGGAAAGTAACTTAGGAATTTTTGCAACTATGAAAAATGCTTCAACAATGAAAAATGGAATTAAAAATATTGAAATAATAAGTGCAGGTATCCTTATAACAAATGATAAAATATTTTTTATATTATAGCTATTTGATTTATTAGGATCTTTAATTAAGCTAATATCCTTATTATCTTCTTTGTATTGAACAATATATTGTGAATTAAAATTATTAATATTAATTTCACCTTGAAAGACAAAATCTTCAATAAATAATTCCCCATAAGTTAATCCTAAAGAAAAATTAATTTTTTCAGACTTTTTATTTAAAAACAAAAGATTTATTGGGTATTTTTGTTCAAATTCTAAATGATCTAAGTCTTTAAAGGGTAAATAACGTCTATTTTTATTTGAAACAGGCAAGAGTAAGTCATCTTCTAAATCATCAAATCGAATCTTTAATTGAGGTTCAAAAATATCAGGATTATATTTTACATCGCAAACAATCCGTATATGTAATAGATTGTTAATAATTGAACATTCTTTGATAATTAATTTGTCTTTCATGCTATCTTTAGGAATTATTTTATTATTTTAATTATATTTTTAAATACAATTTAATTTTTAATTATTATTTTATTTAAATATTATTACTTATTGATTATTTTATATAGATATTATAATTATTAATTATTTTATAAAAATATTACAATTTGATAATTATTTTATAAAAATATTACTATTTGATAATTATTTTATAAAAATACTATAAATAAACAATTATTTTATAAAAATATTACTATTTGATAATTATTTTATAAAAATACTATAAATAAACAATTATTTTATAAAAATACTATAACTTAATAATTATTTATATGAATTTTCATGAGGTTATATTATCTTCTTGTTAATTTTAAGTAATATACCATACTAGAATAATAAATTATCTAAATGTGGTAAATTATATATAGTCTGTTTAATAAATGAGATTTCATGAAGTTTGATAAGAATATTTTAGGTATCCTATTATCCGCAATAGCGGTTATATTATTTTCATTAGTATTTTTTTATTTAAATGGTGTGATTGGACTAGACGGCTATTTCACAATGTATAAAGTTGTTTTAAATCCATTTTCAGATATGATGGCTAAAATTTTTGAAGACGTGCATCCCCCACTTTATTATTTCATTTTGTGGTCTGTTTTAAAAGTTTTAAATCTCATAGGTATATCTTATAATCCTATGATTGTGGGGAAAATAGTTTCATGGGTTCCAGTTGGATTAATAGTATTGTTTGCATTAACTGTTATAAGAAAAAGATTTGGATGGTTATTTGCAGGTATTTTCTCTATTTGTATAGTTTCATTACCTAATCTAATGTTTTATGGAACTGAAATACGTATGTATAGCTTAGGACTCTTATTTTTAACTTTATGTTTTTACTACGCATATAGAGTTACAGTTGAATCGAACTGGAAAAATTGGGGCTTAGTAACATTATTTACTATTTTAGGAGTTTATACGCAATATTTTATTGGGGAAATTCTATTCTGTATATATCTGGTATTATTAGGATGGTTACTATTAAATAATAGAAAAGAAGTGAAAAAGTGGCTTGTATCGGCTATTGTTTCAGTAATAGCTTTTTTACCATGGGTTCCTATTTTAATCAACCAAATCAGAATAGGTAATGCTAGTTGGATTACAGTACCTGATTTAGCTTATCTAAAATACACGATATTATTTATCTTCTCAGAAACACACGAACTTACTATAGCGGGATCTTTACTTATATTGGCATTTGTTGTATTGGTAGTATACTATTATGTATATTATCTAAAACCCAAAGCTAATGAAGATTCAGATAATCAAAAGTATTCTATCTTAGATAAACTTAAAAAAACAAATTTTTTAGTTTTGGGAATATTAGTATTTGTCTTAGCTATTGTGTTAGGATTTGTTGTTTCTCATCTTTTAGTTCCAAGTTTTCTCTCAAGATATATGGTTCCAGCTTTAGGTATATTGTACCTAGCATTTACTTATCTATTAACAAAAACATACTCTAAAAAAGTAATATTTGTCCCAATACTTATTATAATACTTATATCGTCAGCAATAAGCACTTCAATATATATTGATAATCAAATAGACAATAAAATTACTGGTAAACAATACAATAAATTGATTAAAAGTATTGATAGTGATGATACTATAATAATTACAACAATTTTACAAAGATATAAAATTATACATAGATATGGTCCAGAAAAGTTAAGAAGTCATGTTTATCTATATCCTACAAAGACACAAAAAGGAATGCCAAGATCGAGAGTTTTAAATGATACGACATTTTTGAAAAAAATTAATGATGGATTAGAAAAAGGAAAAGTGATTTATTTATTTACAAATAAAGAAGATTCGATAATAGTAGAGGCGTTTTTAAACAATAATGGTTATAATATAGAAAAAATAAAAACACTGCACAAAACTGGTGATGTCCATACCAAATATCCAAGACTTATTTACAAAATTGTCAAAAACAATGAAACAGCACCATCATGAAACAAAAAATAAAATTCTTAGCTGAAAAGCTATTAACTAGACAAATTATATCTTATCTAATATTTGGAGTATTAACAACTTTAGTTAATATTTTACTTTATATTTTCTTCGTTACTTTACTCCAAATGAATTATATTTTAGGAAATGTATTAGCTTGGTTTTTTTCAGTTGTCTTTGCATATATTACCAATAGAATTTGGGTATTTGAAAGTAAAAATAAGAATATTCTCCTGGAATTCTCCCTTTTTATAGGAGGAAGAATATTTTCAGGAGTATTAGACACAGTATTACTTTTTATATCAGTCAGTATCTTACATTTCGATGACCTTATTTCAAAAATAGTTATAGGAATCATAGTTGTTATAATAAATTATTTACTAAGTAGAGACATAATATTTAATAGATAATGATAATTTGAAATAATATTATTAAAAGTATATAAATTATATATAAAAAAGCTGAATTTACTCTAAAGTGACCTATACTTGTATATATTTTATAAATATAAATTCAATAAATATACAAAAACATAATAAAAATAAATTATAAAAAAATAATTAAAATAAAAATTAAAAAATAATTAAAATAAATTATAAAATAATAATTAAAATAATGAGGCACATTTATGGATTTATTGAGTATCGTAGTACCCTGTTTTAATGAAGATGAAGTAATCGATTTATTCTACAAAGAATTTTTAAAAGAAATTATAAAAATAAACGATTTACAGTTTGAAATAATCTTTATTGATGATGGATCAAAAGATAATACTTTAAATTGTATAAAAAATCTAGCTAAAAGTGATGATAGAGTAAAGTATGTCTCATTTTCACGAAACTTTGGTAAAGAAGCTGCAATATATGCTGGATTAGAAAGTAGTTCTGGAGATTATATTGGGATGATGGATGCTGATTTGCAAGACCCTCCTTCTTTATTGCCTCAAATGATAAATTACATAAGAGAAGAAGGTTATGATTGTGTTGCCACAAGGAGAAGCTCAAGAAAAGGAGAACCGATTATACTTTCATTATTTTCTAATAGCTTTTATAAAATTATAAACTCAATGTCTGATATAAAAATAGTAAATGGTGCCAGAGATTACCGTGTTATGACTAGACAGATGGTAAATTCTATTTTAAAAATGAGTGAATACAACAGATTTTCAAAAGGAATATTTGCATGGGTAGGTTATGATACTAAATGGTTAGAATATGAAAATATAGAGAGAGTAAAAGGAGAAAGTGGGTGGTCATTTACAAAACTTTTAAAATATTCTTTAGAAGGAATCACTTCTTTTTCAACATCACTTTTAAACATATCCACTATAACCGGTATAATATTTTCTTTAGTATCTTTTATTTTGATAATTATTATATTTTTCAGAACTTTATTCTATGGTGATCCAGTACCAGGTTGGCCTTCAACGATATGTGCAATTCTACTCATAGGAGGAATACAACTATTTTCAATCGGATTACTTGGACAATATCTCTCAAAAACCTATCTTGAAGCAAAAAAAAGACCTATTTATATAAGTAAAGAAAGTAATTTATAGAAAAATAAATGGTTCAGTTATACTTTCTAAATAAACTATTTAATCATTAAAATATATAGCTAATTAATCATTAAAATATATAGCTAATTAATCATTAAAATATATAGCTAATTAATCATTAAAATATATAGCTAATTAATCATTGCTGAGCTAATTTCAATAAATATTCTCCATAATCAGTTTTTTCAAGAGAATTAGCTATTTCAATTAACTTTTGTTTATTTATATAACCTTTATAATAAGCTATTTCTTCCAAACAAGCTATATAAAGCCCTTGTCTTTTTTGAACAGTTTCAATAAAGTTAGCTGCTTCCAGTAAACCTATGTGAGTTCCAGTATCAAGCCATGCCATTCCTCTTCCTAAAAGTTCAACTTTAAGCTTATTTCGATTTAAATATTCTTCATTAACTGAAGTTATCTCGACTTCTCCCCTGTCAGATGGTTTAACATTTTTAGCTATTTCAATTACATCATTATCATAGAAATATAATCCTGGAACAATATAGTTAGACTTTGGTTTTTCTGGTTTTTCTTCAACAGAAAGGACATTTCCATCATTATCAAATTCAACAACACCAAAAGCTTCTGGATTGTTAGTATAATATCCAAAGATAACTGCTCCGTCCTGGAGTTTAGAAGCTTTTTCTAAAATTTCAGTTAATCTATGGCCATAAAAAACATTATCTCCTAAAACAAGAGCTACTTTATCATCCCCAATAAACTCTTCACCAACTATAAAAGCTTCAGCTAATCCATTAGGTTTTTCTTGAACAGCATAGCTAAATGATATTCCTAAATCACTTCCATCCCCAAGTAATTTTTCATATTGAGGTAAATCATGGGGAGTTGATATAATTAATATTTCTTTAATTCCTGCAAGCATCAAAACAGACAATGGATAATAAATCATTGGTTTATCATATAAAGGTAATAATTGTTTTGAAATTGCTTTTGTAATAGGATATAATCGAGTTCCTGACCCTCCGGCCAATACTATTCCTTTCATTTTTTTAACCTCTACCATTAGCTAATTCAAGTTTTAAATATTCTTTTAAAGCATCTTTATAGTTTCTCATAGGTGTAAATCCAGAATTATTCCATTTTTCAAGAGAAAGAACTGAATATTCAGGTCTTTTTGCAGGTGTTGGATATTCTGCAGTTGTGACAGGTTTAACTTCTACATCTACATTAGCTAATTCAAATATATCATTAGCAAAGTCATACCAAGTACATTCACCACTATTTGTAAGGTGATAAATTCCATATTTATCAGTTTTAACAAGTTCTATAATACCTTTAGCTAAATCAACTGTAAAAGTAGGTGAACCTCTTTGATCATTAACCACAGTAATTTCAGGATTATTTTCTGCTAAATATAACATCGTTTTAACGAAATTCTTCCCGTCTATTCCATACAACCATGCTGTTCGAACTATAAAAAAGTTTTCCATACTTTCTTCAATAAATTCTTCTGCTTTTAATTTTGTTACTCCATAATAGCTTTGAGGTCCAGTTGCATCATCTTCTTTATAAGGTTGAGTATTTTTACCTGGAAAAACATAATCTGTACTGATATGTAATAGCTTAGCACCAATTTCACCACAAGCTATAGCTAAATTCTTAGGACCTATTGAATTAACATTGTAAGCAAGTTCACGGTTTGTCTCACAACCATCTACATCGGTATAAGCAGCTACATTGATTACTGCTTCTGGTTTTTCTTGTCTCAACATCTCTTTAACTTCTTCAAGATTTGTTATATCTAACTCTTCAATATCAGTTAATATCAATTCATGCTGATTTTCTTCATCTAATAATTTAACTAAGTCTGAACCTAGCATTCCTAAGTATCCAGTTATTAAAATTTTCATTTTATCCTGCCTCATATTCTTGTTACTTAAATCATTAAATACTTTTTAATTAAATTTATTCTTTTACTCCTATCTGATAATATTCAAATCCTAAATTAGCTAATATTTCTTGATCAAATTGATTTCTACCATCAAAAATAATGTTATTATTCATTCTTTTAGAAATTTCACTAAAATCAGGACTTCTAAATTCATTCCATTCTGTTACAATTATCAGAGCATCACAGTCATTTAAAGTATTATATTTATTATCAAAAAATTCAATATTCTCATTATTTTTAAAAATATTTTTTGCTTCTTCAATAGCTTTAGGATCATAAGCTTTTATATCTGCACCAAGTTTAATTAGTTCATTTATTATAACTTGTGAAGGAGCTTCTCTCATATCATCTGTTCCTGGTTTAAAAGATAGTCCCCAAAGAGCAAAAACAAATCCTGAAAGATTTTCACCAAATCTATTTTTAATTTTATTAACAATGACTTTTTTTTGTCCTTTATTAACATTTTCTACTTCATTTAAAATTTTAGGAATATATCCTACTTGTTCTCCTGTTTTTATAAGTGCATTTACATCTTTTGGAAAACAACTTCCACCATATCCACAACCAGCATATAAAAAGCTGTAACCTATTCTATTGTCACTACCCACACCTAAACGGACTTTATTTACATCGGCCCCCACTTTCTCACAAATATTAGCTATTTCATTCATAAAGGATATTCTTGTAGCTAACATTGCATTAGAAGCATATTTAGACATTTCAGCGCTTTTTATATCCATTACAATAAACCTATCATGGTTTTTAACATAAGGAGCATAGAGTTCTTTGATTATATTAATGGTTTTTTCGTCGTTACATCCTATTATCACCCTATCGGGTCTCATAGAATCTCTAACAGCTGTGCCTTCTTTTAAAAATTCAGGATTTGAAACCATTTCAAAATTGTAATTAACTTTTCTTTTATCTAACTCGTTTTGAATAATACTTTTTATTTCGTCCCCAGTTCCAACTGGAACAGTAGATTTAGTAACCACAATTAAATCATTATTCATTAATTCCCCAATATCTTTAGCTACTTTAAAAACTATACTTAAATCAGCATTACCATCAGAAGCCATAGGAGTACCTACAGCTATAAAACAAATGTTAGAGTTAGATAACCCTTCTTTTAGATCAGTTGTAAAAACAAGATTTCCATTTTTATAGTTTTTAATGACCATAGAATCTAAATCTTTTTCATAAATAGGCATTATTCCATTTTTAAGAGATTCTATCTTTTTTTCATCAACGTCTACACAATAAACCTTGTTTCCCATTTCTGAAAAGCAAGTCCCTGTGACTAACCCTACATATCCTGTACCTATAACTGTTATATTCATAATAACCCGTGACTAATTTTTTTATTAAGAGATGATTTTTAATTTAATAATTTTTATAAATTTTTTATAAACAAAAATTTAATTAATTTAAATTTATTAAGTATATTAAAAATTACAATTATAATATAATATAAATAATGAAATTTAACAATTTTAATATACTATATAGAAATTTAACAATTATTAATATAATATAAAAGTTAAATTTATATTGGTTTTAATAATATAAATAAATATTTAATATTATAAACTATATAATAAATTAGAATATTTAATAAAATTGCTAAATATGTTAAAATTGATATATTATTTTTTATAGTGAAAATTATTGTTTTGCAATGTGATAATGATGAAAGTTTGTATAATTGGACAAGGGTATATTGGAGTTCCTACTGCAACTCTCTTTGCAGATAACGGATGTGAAGTTTTAGGTGTAGACATCCATCAAGATATAGTTGATAAACTAAATGAAGGTCAACTTCATATAGAAGAACCTGGGCTTAAAGAAAAATTAAAATCAGCTATAGCTAAAAATAACTATTCTGCATCAATTACACCTCAAGAAAGTGATGTTTTTATAATCACTGTGCCAACACCTACCACAGATGATTTTTCATGTGATTTAACCAAAGTTCAAAATGCATGTAATTCAATAATCCCATACCTAAAAAAAGAGAATATTGTAATTGTTGAATCAACAATAGCTCCCCTATCAACTGACAATGTAATAAAACCTATTTTTGAAAAAGCTGGATTTACTATAGGAGAAGACCTTTATCTTGCACATTGCCCTGAAAGAGTTCTTCCAGGAAATATAATAGAGGAATTAATCAATAACGACAGAATAGTCGGAGGAGTTACTCCACAATGTTCTGAGAAAGTAGCTAAAGTATATGAAACTTTTGTTAAGGGAAAAATAATGAAAACAGAAGCTAAAACAGCTGAAATGTCTAAGTGTATGGAAAATACTTTCCGTGATGTTAATATTGCACTAGCTAACGAGCTTACTAAAATATGTTCTAAAATTGGTGTTAATGCACTTGATGTTATTAGATTAGCTAATGAACATCCACGAGTTAATATCCACTCTCCAGGTCCAGGAGTTGGAGGACACTGCTTAGCTATTGATCCCTATTTTATCTATGCACTTGCACCAAATGAAGCTAAAATGATTAAGTTAGCAAGAGACATCAATGAAAGTATGCCTCAATTTGTCCTCAACAACACGAAAAAAATCTTAAAAGATATCAAAAATCCTAAGATAGCTATTTTAGGAGTAACTTACAAAGGAAATACTGATGATACTAGGGAAAGTCCTGCATTGGTAGTTATAGATTTATTAAAAAAAGAAGGATATGATTTAGCTATTCATGACTCTCACATTGAAGATAAAAGTTATTGTAGTTTAGAAGAAGCTATTGAAGGTGCTGATATCGCTATTATACTATCTGACCATAGTGAGTTTAAGAATTTAAACTATGATTTAATTAGTGAAAGAATGAAAAACCCTATAATTTTTGATACAAAAAATATAATAAAAAATAAACCTAAAAGCACATCAAAGATAAAAGTTATAAATTATGGAAACTTATAGTAAATACTAAAGAAACAATTATCTGAACTTAAAAAATAAACATATTGATACTATGTTAAAGTATATCATCTTGAAAGAAAAATTTAATCCAAAATCTATATACCAAAAATTGAAAGCTATAAATAAAATTAAGTCGCTCCCTCTTTTTGATGAAAACTTTTATTTAAATAGATATCCAGATGTTAAAAATTCGAAAATGAATCCTTTATGTCATTATATTTATTATGGATATAAAGAAAAAAGAATTCCTAGTAAAAAATTCAATGGTAATTATTATTTAAAAAAATATAAGGATGTTGGTGAATCTGGACAAAATCCATTAGTACATTATGTATTATATGGAAAAGATGAAGGAAGATTCCCAAATAAGGAAAAAGAAGAAGAATCCCTTGAATATACTGCAAAAGAATTAAAAAAAATTGTTAAAAAACATGAAAAAATAATTAATGAGTTAAAAACTGAATTAAAGAAATATACTCAGTTATATAAAATAAAACATGTGAACAAGGAAAAAATTACTAGTCAAATGGAAAAATTTAAAGATTATGGCGTTTTAAAAGAAAATAGAAAAACGAAACTAATCGTGTCATTAACATCATATCCTAATCGAATGTATGATATTCATTATTGTTTATATTCATTATTGACCCAAACATGTAAACCAGACAAAGTTATACTATGGTTAGCTAGAGAACAATTTCCTAATTTAGAAGAAGATATACCACAAAAGGTAATGGAATTAAAAAAACATGGGTTAACAATAGAATGGTGTAGAGATTTAAAAAGTTACAAAAAATTAGTTTTTTCTCTAAAAGAATATCCTAATGATATTATCGTGACTGCTGATGATGACCTTTATTATGAGAAAGACTGGCTCGAACAATTATACAATGAATATAAAAAAAATTCCAAATGTGTCATTGGACATAGAGCTCATTTTATAAGTTTTGATGGAGATACTTTCAGTAAATACTCCAAATGGAAAAAACTTATTCAGGAAGATGAACCTTCGTTCCTTAATTTTCCTACAACTGGAGGTGGCGTCCTTTATCCTCCTAATATCTTATATAAAGATGCAGTGAATGAAAAATTATTCATGAATTTAGCACCTAATGGTGATGATATTTGGTTTTGGAGTATGAGTGTTTTAAACAATAAAAAAACAAAAATTGTTGAAAATGGATATAATATAATTAATTATGTTAATCTCGAACGAGAACTTGGTTTTAATGATGATGGAATATTATTTTCATTAAATGGAAAGGAAGGAAAAAATGATGAACAACTAGCATCAGTTATTAATTATTATCCTAAAATTAAAGATATATTGAAAAAAGAAATCCCTCCCAAAGTTTCAATAATCATTCCTGTTTATAATGCAGAAAAATATATTGAAAAATGTTTAAATAGTGTTTTGAATCAGACCTTAGAAAATATAGAGATAATATGTATAAATGATGGTTCTAAAGATAATTCCCTCAAGATTTTAGAGAATTATGCAAAAAATGATGGAAGAATAAAGATTTTAAACCAAAAAAATCAAGACAGAGGAGTTGCAAGGAATAATGGATTAAAAATTGCAAAAGGAGAATATATTGGTTTCATAGACAATGATGATTGGGTGTCTAAAGATTATTACGAAGTTTTATATGAAAATGCTAAAAAATCTAATGCAGATATATCAGCAACATCAGAAGTGATATTTCCTGATGAAAATAAAAAGAAAAATGTTGGATTTAAAGGAAATAATACTTTAAAATCTATTGAATCAAAATCAACTCTAGTGCTATCTTCAGGTGTTATGTGGAATAAAATTTACAAAAGAAAACTAATAATTAAAAATAAAATCTGTTTTTCTATAAGGCGATCTGTTGGAGAAGATAATATATTCAATATCCTATCTATTATCTTATCAAATAAGATTGTTACTACTAATAAAGTAACTTACTTTTGGAAACAGCGAAAAAGCTCACGTAATGCTGCAGAAAATACTGAAAAAGATTTACAACTTTTACATAATTATCAAGATATATTAAATAGAATATCAAATTTAAAAATTGATGATGAAACAAAGCAAATGTGGGAAGATATAGTTTATAAACGTATGCAAATAGATTTTTGGTGGTTATTTAGAGATTCCAACGAAGAATTAAGAAAAAAAATTATAAAAAATATTAATACTATGTTTCCAAAAATAAAAACTGAAGAATATTTAACCAAAATCAAAAGCCAGTAACCTATTTTTAGAAAAAAAAGCATATTACAAAAAAAATATCTAAAAAAATAAGCATATTACAAAAAAAATATCTAAAAAAATAAGCATATTACAAAAAAATATCTAAAAAAAGCATATTACAAAAAAATATCTAAAAAAATAAGCATATTACAAAAAAATATCTAAAAAAAGCATATTACAAAAAAAATATCTAAAAAATAATATAACTTTTATAAAAGTACAGTATATCAATTGAATAATAAAGTGGTTGATAATATGATGAGCATAATTTGTGTTTATAATGATAAAGAAACACTGGATAACCTTCTAATAAAAAGTCTCGAAAAACAAAGTAATCAAGATTTTGAGATTATTTTACTAGATAATAGGGAAAATAAATTTAAATCTGCAGCAGAAGCTTTAAATAATGGTGCTGATAAAGCTAAAGGTGATTATTTAGTTTTTATTCATCAAGATGTGAAATTACCTTCAAATTGGATAGCGTCTGTTAAAGAAATAATTGGTTCTTTAGAAAATATAGGTGCTTTGGGAGTAGCTGGAAGGACAAAGTATTATGAAAAAATTTTAACCAAAATTGAGCATAATGTTCCTCCTGAAAAATTTGGTTGGAGAGAGTTTAGTAAACCTACTAAAGTCGAAACATTAGATGAATGTCTCTTCATAGTCCCCAAAAATCTTTTTGATAAATTAAAATTCGATGAAAAATGCTGCGATGGCTGGCATTTTTATGGTGCAGATTATTGCTTAACAGCGGCTAAAGAAGGATATGGCATTTATGTTGTACCTCTCACTCTTTATCATCAATCAACAGGAAATATTGATGATAATTTCTATAATTCTCTGGATAAACTATTAAAAAAACATGAATCTGAATTAATTATTTCTACAACAACTGGAGATTGGTTTACTTTCTCTAAAAAAATAAATATGAATCCTAAAGCAGTTAGGCGAAAATTAACTGAAAAAATATTAGAAGACCCTAACTTTGAGAGAAATACTGTATCAAAAGAATCTTATTTTTCTCTTAAGTGTGATTATGAACTTTTAAAAAATGAACTAAAAAATACTAACAAAATAAAATCACATAATAGAAACATTGAGAAAGAACTCAAACAATTAAAATCTTCAAGAAGTTGGAAAATCACAGGACCTTTACGAAGATTAGGATCAAGTATAAAAAAGATGAAATAAGAGTATTTCGACTTATATTAATTATAATTTTAAAAACTAAATCACATATCATTGTTCAAAAATCCATTCTGGATAAGTAACACCTTCAAAAAACCTTTCTGCTCTTATTTCGATTATAATATCTGGCTTATACCATTCTATTAAATCTTTATTTAAAGTGTTGTGATCCCAATAAAAAAAGGTTTCTTCAAAATATAAATATATATATCTAGCAATGAATTCAAAAAAAGAATCACTAAATACAAGCAACTTCAGATTTGAGAAACTATTTTCGTTCTTAATATAAGCAGATTTCCTAAGGCGACAAAACTTAAACTCTTCAGGTATTTCATTTTCTAAATTAGTTAAATGAGAAGAAGTTACTGTGAAATAATCACCTATAATTTGATAATTATTTCTTTTATTCGTTGAATAAGACCAATTTTTTTCCATTAATAAATCATGCTCTCTTCCTATTTTTAGAGGTTCTGCATTTTCTAAAATCAATTTTTCAAATATTTTTTTATTAAAATCATTATTAATATGTTCTAGTATTTTTTGACAGAGTTTTTTTCCACCAGAATAATTTAAATGAGAGTCTAATCTAAAATAATGCTTTTCAGAAAGATTTTCTAAGAAATCAGGCACCAAATCTTTAATTTTATCATAATTTCGATAAATGTTTTTAAAATTAAATGGAAGATAATCTTTGCAAGCTAAACTTTTGTCAGGAAATATAAAAAAATAATATTCTGCATTCATTTCTCTAAATTTCTTTTTTTTAAGAGAAAAAGCTTTTCGAAATAGCTTTGAATCAAATTGATGTTTATAAATATCATCAAAATGTTGTTTAATTTCATTGTTGGAATCATTAACTAAAAAAAGATAATTATTTCTCCCTTCTAATGTTATTTTTAGAGAATCATAACTAGGAGTCATTAATTTTTCTTTTTCAGTAATCGCTACAAAAATTAATGGATTTTTTCTAGATTTGATAAATGAAGTATTATTGGATAAAGAATCTTCTATAAATTTTACATTATTAGTGTATTTTCCTTCTTTATGACCAAAATATAAATAATGAATAATTGGATCAATATTTACTTTAGGGTATTTTTTTAAGTATTCATCCCCATCTAATAAATAATTATCTTCAATAATATCATATGATTTTAAAATGTCCCATGTATTTTTAAAACCAATCTTTTTAACTTTAAATATGATATATAAATAATTAATAATATTTCGCAATTTCATTTATTTCCCACTAAAAAACTTTAATAATTTAAAACAATTAATTATTGAAACAGTCCTAATTGTTTAAAAATTTTAACTACCACAAATTTATTGATAACAATATTTTAAATAATTAATAAAAATATCTAAAAACATTTATTCGTAACATTCACTACTAGAAAATCTTTAACCGAAAATTTTTTTGAGTTAAACTGAACAGTTTCTACCTGAAAATTATTATTCGTAAACTCTTCTTTTAATTTTTTATTGAAATCCACATCTGCAGTGAGTTTAAGGATAATCAAACCATTTCTGAAAATTTTTTGTTTAAATATTTCAATTACTTCTATATAATTATTTTCATTAATAAAATTATCCAAAACCAGTACCTCAGTCTCTTCAATTTTCTTAATTATTTCTGTTATTCCATTATAATCTTTTTTATTATTAAAAACACTTTTAGTAGAGTAATTTTCATTTATTATATCAAACATTCCACCTAATTGTTTATAAATAGTATTTTGATTAAGAATTAAAGTACATTTAACTGATCGGTACAATTTATCTGTTTTAATGAGTATCCTATAAATCGTTCTTTCAGACCTATTAGATCCACAGCTTTCACATATATTATTAGTATTGATTTCACCTTCACAGATATTACAATGGTTTATGGCATTTTTTTCTATTTTAATCAAATTTTTATTATTAATTGGATGAATAAAATTTGTATTTTCATCATAAGAAGCAAAAACTCCAGGAATCGTTTTTTTAGTTAAAGAAATCCACCTAGGTAATTTCCCTAATTCCCATCCTTTACTATTTAAATAGTAACTATATTCAACATCTCCATGTTCTTGAGGTAATTTTTTGTTAAAACCCCCATCAAGATATGCTTTTTTTCGTAAGATATAACCTCCACCTTGAACATGGCGAATTGGGATGTAATTTTTTCCTTTTATAAAGTCCTGGTTTCTAAACTTTTTAAAGGAATGTAAATTTTTATAGGTTTCTCCATTGAAAAAATTTGGGGAGTAAGACAGGTCTCCAGCTAACCCAACATTAGGATTTTGATTCATGAAATCTATAGCTTCAGACTCCCACCCATGTCGCAAAACAAACCCTGCATCACTAGAAATATAAATAAAATATTCATTATCTAAATTTTTTAACGCTATATTTGATGCGGGACCTCTAAAGATATTTTCATTTAAAGATATAAAACGAATATTCTTGTATTTTCGCATATATTTTTCAACCCATAATTTAAAGTCTTCATCACTATTATTATCCACAATAGTTAAATCAAACTGAGTCGAAGTATAATTAAATATTCTATTAAGGATATTTTTGAAGTTAGAAATATCTTTGTATTTTTCTTTTTGATAAGTAACCATGAAAATATCAATTTTCTTATTTTTCCAAACTTCCAACATCCTTTCAACAGATTTTTCTATGTTAGAAATATTTTTAACATTAGAATTAATATCTAAATTACCATTATATAAATCATTATGTTTATTTGTCTGTGGAAGGATTGTAATTTTATTATTAAATAGAATTTTTTCATTCGAATAATCATTATGCAAATTATCTTGGATAAAAATCGTTTTGCAGTAGGGACTATTGCTTATTTCATTGAAATTTTTTATTTCAACATTTTTTTCATCAAAAATATTTGTTGATAGGGCGGATATAGTAAATTTAACTTTAGTTTTTTTTGCTACATAGTATGTTGAAAGAACACATGAAGGATATGAAAAATGAGTATGTATTAAATTAACTTTATATTTAGCAATTTTATTTGCTAAATCATCCCTGTCTTTTATTTTAACAGACTTAATGTCAAAATTTAACATAGCAAATTCATCAAGATCTTCTTTGTAGAAAACCATGACATCATAACCTTTTTTAATTAAATATCTTAATTCATCCATAATAAACATTTGAGAATGAATTGGAAACTCTTTTAATATATAAGCTATCTTTAATTTTTCAATTCCCTTCTCTATACGTTCATCTAAATGATTCATTTTAATTTTTTCTAAGTTCAAATCAAAATCTTCTATATTTGAAATATTATTCAGGTTCTCATCAATATAATATTTAGCTAAAGTTTCATTAACGAATGAAGGTTTATTTAATCGAGTGTATCTTAAAATTAAGTCCCAATCTACCAATCTAGTTAAAGATTCATCAAATCCTCCCAACTGATCATAAATAAATTTTTTATGTATAAATACATTTAAATCGATGAAGTTAGCATTTAATAAATTTTTTCTATTATATTCAACTTCTATAAAATGTTTTCTATTAGTAATAGTATTTTCTACATCAATAATGGAGTAAACAGTATTAGAATTTTTTAAATGTAATGTTTGTACCATTGTTTCAAGAAAATGTTCAAACCAGCGATTATCAGAGTCTAAATATGCAATGATATTCTTTTTTGAATTTTTTAATCCCTCATTCCTCGCACTACTCACTCCACCATTAGCTTTTTTGATATATTTAATTTTCCCAGTTTCTATTTGTTCTGAATATTTTTTATGTATTAATTTCTCAGTATTATCTGTACTGCCATCATCAACAATTATTAATTCATAATTTTTAAATGTTTGATTTAAAACTGAATTTATAGCATTAATAATAACCTTTGATCTGTTATATGTGGGCATTATAACCGAAACGCCATAAATATCCTCTAATTTCTTTTTATCTTCATCAGATAAAATAGGTAAAGTCCCTTTTTTAGGTATTTTTCCTTCATTTCTTCCATATAATGCAAAATGAATAAGTGGATTCATTTTGGATTTTTTAACATCAGGATATTTATCAAGGTAATATTTTGTATTAAAACTTTTACTTGGATTTTTCCCATCTTTAAACCCATAATACATATAATGAATTAGTGGATTCATTTGTGTTTTCAATTGATATCTATTTTTATAAAAATTTTCGTTGAAAAGACTTATTTTTTTAATTTGTTTATAGCCCTTAATATCTACAATAAGCTTTCTTACCTTTATGTTCCTTTTTAAAATTATATATAAAAACGGATTATAAATTATTTTTTTAATAGAATTGCTTAAGAATCTAAGAGGTTTGGTAATTTTCCAGCTATTGGAAACTTTTATTTCACTAATAATCTTTTTTTCGTTTTTCAATAGAATTTTTTGTTTTTTAATTTCTTCTTTTTGAGATTCTAAAATTTCATTTTTATCTTTAATTTTTATTTTTTGATATTCTAAAATTTCATTTTTATCTTTAATTTTTTCTCTTTGAAATTTAATCTCACAATTAATTTCTTTAATGTATTTCTGTAATTTGGGAATATATAAATTAGCATCCTCTAGCTTAGATCTCAATTCTAACATATTAGAACGTAAAACTTTTATTTCATCAATATGAAACACGTCTTCAGAAGCAGTCATCTCAATAAAACTCGAAAATTCAAATCCATAATCTTTTAGAATTAAATTGATTTCATTTGATTTCATTGACCCATAAATTAATTCCAGACCCCACAAATAATAAACATCCTTTTTCAAATCACATGCTATACGACCTAAAAAATAGGGAATTAATTCTTTTATCACTTTACCATATTTTCTAGAATCTGGAAAAATCTTTAAAAATAAAGAAACATCATCAATAGATAAATAATGATTTAAAATTTGTTTTTGTTCAAATTTAATACGTTTATGTGTTTCAGGAGTTGGTGAACTAATATTTGCATCATTATCTCTTATTCTAAATCTTACCAACTTTTCATCTAATATATAAATATCATGATTAAAGCATATCCTAACCCACATATCAAAATCTGGGAGATTAGCCAATCTTTCATCATATAATCCCACAATATCATAAATTTCTTTTTTAATTAAAATGCTGGGATGACAGATACAATTTCCCTTTAAAAAAAATCTTTTCAGCCATTCTTCCCTTGATCTATTATTTTTATCAAAAATATCCTTATAAAAATTATAAAGTTCGACATTAGAAGAGTTTTCATCCAAAATTTCACTATTCTCTCCAATAAAGCTAACTTTTGTAAATAGTACATCGATACTTGGATTTTTTTCCATGAAATTAACTTGTTTTTCTAGTTTATCCAATTCCCAAACATCATCAGAGCTTATATATGCAATATATTCACCTTTGGCTCTTTTAATGCAATTATTAATTGCATTAGGAGCACCTTGATTTTTTTCAAAAACATACAACTGAATTCTTTCATCATCAAATTCTTTGATTTTATCTACAGTTTTGTCTGTTGACCCATCATCTATAATGATTAATTCAAAATCTTGAAAAGTTTGATTAAGAACACTTTCAATAGCTTCTTTAATATAATTTTCATGATTATATGAAGGTATAAGTACACTAATTTTTGGAAAAGACATAATACACCATTATTTATATTTATTATTTATCCAATCAATAATTTCACAAATTTTATTAACTTCATCAAGACTTAAATCTCCATAAAATGGTAAACACAACACTTTATTTTTAATATCATTGGCTACAGGTAAATTATCTTTTTTAGAAGATTCTAAATTTTTATATGGTTCATAATCAGAACAAAGTGGATAAAAATACTTTCTTGTGAAAACATTATATTCTTTTAACTTATTATATAATTCATTTCTGGATATATTAAAGTTATCTTCTATTATTATTGGAAAATATTGCCCAGAATTATTAGAATTTTTAGGAAATTCTGGAATTTTGATTCCATTTATACTTTTTAAATTATTTATGTATTGATTATAAATATTTATTCTTTTTTCTTTCTCTTTTTCAAATAGTTCCAAATTTAAAAGACCTATAGCTGCTTGAAGTTCATTCATTTTACCATTAATGCCAATATCTACAACTTTATCTTCACTGCGAATACCGAAATTTCTTAAATCGTTGATTTTATTTTTAAAAAAATCTTCATTATAAGTTAAACAACCACCTTCAAAGGTATTAAAGAGTTTAGTGGCATGAAAACTAAACATACTAATATCACCGAAGTTCCCAATTCCTATTCCCTCAATTTCTGTTGAAAAAACATGGGCTGCATCATATATAACTTTAAGGTTATATTCTTTAGCTATTTTATCTATTTTTTCAACATCACAAGGAAATCCATAAACATGTACAGGTAAAATAGCTGAAGTATTATCATTAATATGTTCTTCTATTTTACTAGAATCAATGGTCATTGTATTAGGTTCGATATCACAGAAAACAGGATTTAAATTGTTCCAACTTATTGCATGAGGAGTAGCTGCAAAAGTAAATGGAGTGGTAATTACTTCACTGCCTATTGGTAAAGTCATAGCTTTAAGAGCTGTTAAAAGAGCAATAGTCCCATTATTAAACAATGAAACATTTTTTACTTTTAAAACTTCTTTTAGTCTTTTTTCAAGTAAGTTATGTTTTTCACCATGATTAGTAAGCCATTTACTTTCAAAAACATCTTTCATTTGATTATTTAAATCATTTAAAGATGGTAAAGTTGGTTGAGTTACAAATATAGGTTCTTTAAATTTTTTCATTATTATACCAATACTATTATTAATGATAATTTATTATGGTAAAGCTGATATTTAATATTAAGCATATACCAATAAATATTATTAGAAACCTTTCCAATAATCCATAAAACCTTTCTTGTAATAAAAGTAATCAGTTTGAAATTCTTCATTTACTTGTTTAACTACTTTTTTAAGATAATGAGGTTCTTTTTTAAATAAAACCCACGATTTACTTTTTGGGCAATAAATTGAGGATTCATATTTCCACTGTTTCATTAATAGTTCCATGCTTTTGTTTGTATGGAATGCAGTATGTACTGGAGGCTTTAAATAAAACCAATTAGAGTCTTTAGGTACATCTTCACAAATAAGGCTATGTATTATTAAACAACCATCCGAATCAACTAAATTATTTAAGTTTTCTAAGTCATCTCTATTTAAAATATGTTCAAACATTGCACTGTTAATAACAGTTTTATATTTATTTAATTCATGCTTTAGCATGTGATTATTAGATAATTTATCTTCTAAGTATTCATCATATATAATTAATTCAATGTTAAAATACTTTTTTAGTAATTTACTCAATGTTCCATATCCTGCAGCATAATCAATCATAACCTCTGTATCGATTATATTATTTAATGATAAAATTTTTAACATTAATGCTTGATCAATATAAGGTGGTTGATTTACATATCTATTATCAATCTTTTCTAAAAAATCATGAAAAATTTTATTTAATTCTTCCCACAAAGATTTTTCTAATTTACTATGGGTTTTTGATATAACAAAACCACAATTTTCACATTTATAATAATCAACCTTTCCTACTTTTTCCATGATATCATTAAAAGGTTTTTCAGTATATTCTTTTGAAAAATAGTATTTCATATTTGAGTTACAAATGATACATTTCATATAATACTCCCTACTATAAAAATCATCTCATTAAAAATCACATCTTCCAATTTAATAGTGATTCAATTGCATCTAAATCAAAAACAGGAAATTTAAAATGTTTTAATATTTCTTCTCTTTCACTAAAAGAATCATCAATAAAAATAGACGATATATTTTCATCAATAAACTCATATTTATTTTCATTAGGCTCCACATGGATAATTTTATCAAATAAATTAACATCAATTTTAAATTTTTTTAGAGTTCTACTAATATCATACTTATGTTTAGTTATAAGTATAATCTCTTTTTTTTCATTGACACACTGATAAAGAAACATGATTAAAAAAGAATTTATTTTTCCATTAAAAATTAAAGTATCATCAAAATCCACAAAAACCCTTTCATAATCAATTTTTTGCTCAAATTTATTTGTTAATGCCCTATCTATAGTTAAATTATTAATATTTGGAGATATTTTAATATCAATATTTAAAAAACAATACAATGTTAAAAGAGGAAAATTAATTCCTTTATTTCTATATAATGACATAGTTCCTGCGATTCTTGGAGCAACTTCTAAAAGTTTATAATTTCCTGATTTATCTATTTTTAATTGGAAAAACCATGCCCCTCTTAAAGACAGTTTATCATTAATAACTTCAGCTATTTTTTTCACTTTTTCGTCAGTATCTAAAGTTTTTGCATTTACACTTATTCCATCTTTAACCCTAATTCTTTCTCTTTTTCCAACAAAAAGTATTTTATCATCCTTTGAAAAACAATCTATTGTATACTCCTTTCCAGGTAAATATTCAACAATAGTTAAATCAGGATTTTCATTTAAAAAAAAACAAAGCTCTTCTTTATTTTTAACTATATGAACTCCCTTTGAACCTTGCCCAATATTCGGCTTTAAAAACACTGGAAAATCGATTTCATCCTCTTTATTATAAACAATAGGATTGAAATATTCATTGCTAAAAAATTTATAAGTATTGTTTTTAGACCTACAGATTTCACAAGTTTCTTTAGAAGAAACAACTACTTCTGCACCTATTTTATCTTTTAAAGTAGCTAATTTCAAAACAACATCATCATGAGCAGGATAAATTAAATCAATGTCATTTTCTTTTATTATTTTATTAAGAAAATATAAAAATTCATTATCATCTATATATGGAAAATTTCCTATATAATTTTTAAAAACAAATTTTCCGTGATTATCAACACTAGACCCTCCAAAAAGTTTAAAATCCTTACTATATTTTAAAGCATTATGAATTTCTAGTCCAATTTCAGAACCACATGGAAAAATCAATACATTTTTCATATTATCAAACAATTATTTTAATTTCTTTCGCAAGACCCTTAAAGGTTTAGTTATCCTCCAACTTTTAGATGATTGGAGATTTTGAACTAATTTCTTTTCATTTATTAATTTTTTCTTTTGGATATTTAATTTTTTTTCATAATTATTTATTTGAGATTTTAAATGATTAATATCTTTAACAGATTCAGATAATCGTCTATTTTCATTTTCTAAAGTTATAATTCTATTATTTGAATTATTTTTTAAAGAGTAATATCCTTCACATGCTAATATTATAGTTTTCAATTCTTTAGAAGACTTCACATGATTAATACCCCAATATTTATCAACGATAGAAAGTTGATCTTTTGTTATATTTTCTTCCATGCTTGAAAAATTATAAGCTAATAAATCAGTGACCCCCTGAAATCTATTTTTAACATCTTGAACAATTTGATATTGTGAATCAGCTTGTTCACCATCTTCAACAATTTTTTTAAAGTCAAAAATAGGATTATATAAATAATGAGGTTTCTTTAAATAGACAGAAAACCCTATTTGACTTCCAGCTCCATTAGACATTGTCATTGTTGAAGTTGTTATTAGACTTTTCAATCTAGAGAAAAACATGAAATCATACATATGTCCTGCAGTAACAACTTCAAAGCCTTCTTTTTTATATAATTCCCCAAAATTTAGTAAAACATCTTTCCAATATAAACAAACTCTAATGCTATCATATTCTTTTCCAACTTTTTTTATTTCATTACAAAAGTCATCAAAATCATAATTTGCTTGTATTCCCCAAGTAGAATGTGCTGGAAAAACTAATAAATTACTTCCGAGTCTTTCCTTTTCAATTTTAATTTTTTCATCTGACAGTGCTTGTTTTGCATAAGCGATGTAAGGACCAACAGCATAAACACCATTGTTATTTGGAACACTGCTAATAATAGATTCTCTAAAACTTGAACAGACAATACTGGGATATATTTCATGAACTCTATATCCATGTTCTAAATAATCTGTAAAATGTGGGGCATGTTCAACCAATGCTTTGATATCATAGTCATTAGGCAATCCAGAATACTCATTTAAAATTTCTCGGATAGAGTAATAATCATAAGCCCATGCATTTGTATCATCCAAAATTTTAATTGGATTAACTAATCTATAAATATCTGTAAAATCAAGACTTTTTATTTTATCATTATCAAAAACATCTGAATTTAGCATTTTCAACTCACCTAAATTAACTTATACCATAATTATATTTAATTTGTCAATTTATATAATAATCTATATTAGTTAGTATATTATTAGTCTATTTTTACACTTCAAGAAACAATAACTATATAAGTAAATCGAAGATTATAATTTTTACAATGTGTAATTAATCTACTTGGATTATTGTATAAATTAACTTAAAACATAGTTTTAATAATTTCCTTAATTTCATCTTTATTTAAGTGTTCGACATGGTCAGAATGGTATATAAAGTCGTTTTCGTTATTATATTTGTTTTTATTCAAAATAAACAAATTTTCTTCTTCTTTAGAAAATGCCATCTCATCTTCAGTCATTAATTCTTCATATAGCTTCTCGCCTATTCGTTTACCAACAAATTCTATATTAATATCTTCAAAGCTATAACCATAGGAAGGAGCTAAAATTTCAATCATTGCATTCGCTAAATCTGTAATTTTAACTGCAGGCATCTTTAATATAAACAATTCCCCACCCTTAGCTTTTTGGCCTGATTTTAAAATTAAATCTGCAGCATCATCGATGTGCATTATAAAACGAGTCATTTTAGAATCAGTTATAGTCACTGGCCCTCCATTTTTAATTTGTTTTTTAAATAAAGGAATAACAGAACCTCGAGAATTTAAAACATTTCCAAATCTAACAGAGGAAAATACAGTTCTATGATGAGCTGCATATGAATTAGCTGAAAGTATTAACCGTTCAGCTAATAGTTTAGTTGCACCCATAACATTTATAGGATTTACAGCTTTATCGGTACTAACTAAAATAACTTTACTAACATCACAATTAATAGCTGCATCGAGAACATTTTGAGTTCCAATAACATTGGTTTTAACAGCATCAAAAGGGTTAAATTCACATAATGGTACATGTTTAAGGGCAGCAGCATGAAAAATTATATCCACGCCTTCAAAAGCTCTATTTAATCTATCTAAATCTCTAACATCCCCAATCAATGTTCTGATTTTAGGAGAATTAAGATCTGTTTCCAAGTCAAATAATGCCGTTTCATTATTATCAAATACTCGAATTGAATCTACAGGAAGTAAATCAAGTTTTTTAACAATTTCACATCCTATTGACCCAGATCCCCCTGTTACCAATACTGTTTTCCCTTTATAAAATGATTCCATAATAGTCACTTCTTAATATTAGTTAATGATTTAATTTAATTTCAATATGAATTAATATATTTGATTTATAACTAATTATCTTATTTAATTATTAATAATATTATTTTAATAAATATGTTTTTTCATGAAAAAGACACATCAATAATGTCAATGATCCCATTCAGAATATGCATTTGGTCAAAAGTGCGCTTCTTTCGGTGTTTTCACTACATTTGAATTCTCAAAAAGTAGTGTATCAATTTAGCAGTGTGCCAGTGTATTTAAAGGTTCAAATTCTGGGGTCTTACGTTGCGTCGTTGGGGTTATGGAACTACAACACGAAAAAACATCGCTAACTTTCCGCAACACTTGAAGCATCAGCAACACGGATGTCAAAACTTCAAAACGGGACCTATTCAACCGATTCTAAATAGAAACCTTCCCGATAAATTTCAGTAAGGCAAAATACAGTTTTCCCCTTTCTTGACTAAGTACCAATGTCACGAATAATAGGGGGAGTAAAGGTATAGCTCCATGAATTCTTAACGTCGGCACTAGATGGAGGTGAGTGGTTAGCCTCAAGCCCATGCCGCTTTTCCTCCCGGGGAAAGATATACCGCGAGTAGAAGGACACCACTTGAGAAAAACATGGCCGCAAGTCGCAACGATGATGTTACAAAGAAATAACATTAAAGTATGGTTCCCCTCCTCTACCCTCTTGCCTAGGGCAATTAACCAAAGTTTATTGGATGGGTGGACGACCGTCAAATTACATCGAATTCTATCACATGCTTTATGTAAATGATATATGTGGTTATAAAGAAAGTTTGGTAATAACAACGGAACGTGTCGAGTATCTGTATACACTCGTTGAACGCAACTTTTATATTCCACTGAAACTGCTTGCCAAGCATGTTTGTATTTTGAGATATGTCAAGGTTCACCTTCGCAACAGCTTAGAAGCTAAATAATTGTTTAGTGTTCACATTTCGTTCACCAACAGATGCACATTTATTAAAACATTAATTAGAATTTACATTAAAATTAGATGGCTCCTACATGTTTCGGTCTACTACCATAATCAGGGAGCTTCCAAATGAGCCTGGCTATTATATTGATATTAAAACATTCAGTAAGGTTTGGTCGTAATTTGTCATGCGGTGGTGTGGCAGCAAGTCCCAGTATGGCGTGTGTATTGTGTGCTGTGCAGAGCACGGCACACAATACACACACGAATGACGTCCAGAGAATAATCGTGCTGGACTATCTGCTGAACGAGGCCTACTCGAAGGACGTGTGCGATCACTTCACAAAGGCAGCCATCACAGAAAGAT